>Ga0316604_10000301_pt1 | contig 68128 bp, 57 predicted proteins | sample OWC_soil_day20_C_FD_207650 | JGI IMG/M metagenome (GOLD analysis project Ga0316604, IMG submission 207650) | Wetland soil microbial communities from Old Woman Creek delta, Ohio, United States - OWC_soil_day20_CT | ecosystem: Environmental > Terrestrial > Soil > Wetlands | place: USA: Ohio... | reverse complement strand
AACCCCTCGGTCATGGTTAGACCGAGTTTGGGCATCAATAAATCGTTCAAGTTTGACATGGCTAGTGTCCGCTAAAGTTAGCCTGCCGCTTCTCGAGGAATGCAGCCATCCCTTCGTGCGCATCGGCGGTATCGAATACCAAGCCAATCATGGCTTGCTCATGCGCCAAGGCAACTGCCAATGGCATTTCGCCACCATCGCGCAATGTACGCTTCAGTATTTTTAATACCAAGGGGGATTTCTTGGCAATTTGTTCTGCTAGGTACATCACTTCCGGCATCAATTGGCCATGCGGCACAACGCGATTGGCCAAACCTATACGAACAGCATCATCGGCACTGATGCGATTACCGGTAAACATCATTTCTTTAGCAAAACATGGCGATATCTGCCGAATGATCCGTTGGCTACCGCCAGCACCGGGGAAAAGACCGAGCGTGATTTCGGGAAGTGCCAACTTGGCGTTCTCCGACAATATGCGGATATCCAAGGAGAGCAGCAACTCCGTGCCCCCCCCCAACGCCCAACCATTCACTGCAGCAATGGTAGGTTTGTCGCAGACTTCGAAGCGCCGGAAAACGCGGTGAACGTCTTCAGCAAACTCTTGATAATGGGTAAGCCCTTGGCGAGCGACCATTTCAGAAAGGTCTCCACCTGCCACGAAAGCATTATTTCCGGCGCCAGTAACCACGATGACTCGGACCTGATTGTCGTTTTCAAGCGCTATCAGCGCCTGCTCCAGCTCCAAAAGCAGAGGGGAACTCAACGCGTTATGCACTTCGGGGCGATTGATGGTGATAACACCGATGTTGTTTTTAACTTCGGTTAGGACGAGTTTGATTTGGCTCATTACCGATCTCCGGCTCGAATTAATTGCAAAGCTTGCGAACTGCGGCGACGATGTCTTCCGCACTGCGTTGGTACTGTTGCTCCAGATTTGGGGCAAACGGAACAGGAACAAACGGGGCAGCAACACGGACGATTGGTGCATCCAACTCATCGAAACCAATATCTGCCATCCGCGCAGAGATTTCCGCACCGACACCGAAAGCCTCAACAGCTTCGTGGGCAATGACCAATCGATGGGTCTGCCGCAAGGAGTCGAGAACCGCAGCCTCATCCCACGGCTGGATACTCCTCAGGTCCACGACCTCGGCCTCAATTCCTTCCGCTGCCAACGTGACAGCAGCCTTCTCCGCCTTGCCGACCATGGCCCCATAGGAGACGATGGTGACGTCGGTACCCGGACGAACAATTCGCGCCTTACCGATGGGAACCGCACCCTGATTTTCCGCCAACTCTCCCTTTACCGCATAAAGAGCCTTGTTTTCAACAAAAACGACAGGGTCAGCATCGCGAATCGCTGACAGCATCAGTCCATAAGCATCAGCCGGATTGCTTGGGCAGACCACCTTAAGGCCGGGAATGTGAGCAAACCAGGCCTCAAGGCACTGGGAATGCTGGGGACCCGCACTGATCCCTCCCCCATGGGGAGTACGAATTACCATGGGAACCGAAGTCTGGGCACCGAACATGAAACGTGCCTTTGCAGCTTGGTTAACCAGCGCATCCATTGCGAATGTCATGAAATCCATGAACATAATTTCCAGGACAGGACGCAACCCGGACAGCGCAGCACCGACTGCGGCGTTAGACAGGGTCTGTTCCGAAATCGGGGTATCACGGACCCTATCGCTGCCAAACTGGGCCAGCAGCCCTCGGGTAACACCGAATGGACCGCCGGCATCCGCGACGTCCTCCCCGAATAGAAATACCGTCGGGTCTTGTTCCATGCACTCAACCAAGGCACGGTTGATGGCTTGGCCAAAGCGAATCTCTGCCATCCTAATTCTCCTTCGCCGGGGTATAGACGTCGTTGCAGGCACGCTCCCAGGAAGGCAAATCCCCCTGTCGCGCCTCTACAACTGCATTTTCGACTTCTTCATCAACCGCTAGGCGGATCGCCTCTAGTTCCTCGCCAGCAATCCCCTTTCCAAGTAATGTCGCCTCTATGCGAGGAAGCGGATCGTGCCCCCCGAGATCTGCCAGTTCTTCGCTCGAACGGTATTTCTGGGGATCACCTTCATAATGGCCACGCCAGCGGTGAGTACTGCATTCCAGAATCTGCGGACCTGAACCGGCGCGAATTTTCTCGATCAAGTCATTAGCGGCACCAAGCACGCCTAGCGCCTCATTGCCATCCACCAAGACGTAGGGAATTGAGAATGCTTCCGCCAACTTGCCCAAAGGCGCCAAAAATTGCTTGGAAGTCGGCGAGAACTCTGCCCAACCATTGTTTTCGCATACAAACAACACAGGTAGCTTCCATAGCGCCGCCAAATTCAACGACTCATGCAAGACCCCTTCAGCCATTGCTCCATCACCAAAGAAAGCTACGGCCACAGCATCGGTTTTTTTAACCTGATGCGCGATCGCACTCCCCACTGCAATGGGGATACTTGCACCGACAATGGCATTTGCTCCAAGCATGCCAATGGACATATTAGCCACGTGCATGGAACCGCCGCGCCCCTTGCAGATGCCCTGCTCCTTCGCCATCAATTCAAAGAAAAAATCTTTGATATCGATTCCTTTTGCAAGGGCATGCCCATGTCCACGATGAGTCGAAGCCACTGTATCGGAAGGCCTCAGTGCCCAGCCAATGGCTGCCGCAGTTGCCTCCTGGCCCACACTAAGGTGAATAAATCCCGGCACTTCACCATCTGCGAATAGCCGCCCCAGCCGTAGCTCTACTTGGCGAATGCTGTACATACGCCGATAGAGACCGAGCAAACTGTCCTTAGTCTCAATGTTCACTCACTTCTCCTTTTTTCAGGCAGCTCATCAAGTAGCGCCCCTCACAAATTCTACCGGCGGGTTAGTAATGTTACTGTTCCGTTGGTTAATTAAATTCGATAATTGTCTTTGCGTCAAGCAACATATGAAGATCCAATGGTTCGACGTGGCACTCGGAAAACACTAGTGAACGGCATTCCTGAGATCGCTCTCATCCCCCCCACTTGAACAGGGCATTTGTCTCGCTAGTTCAGCAATACGGAAGTTGTGCAACTCCCATCAGAGTGAACAACATCCTGGCAATAAAGAGCCGGAGAAATTACTGGACGAATTACGCGCTAAACTGCATAAGGACATATCGCTAGCCTGAAGCGAGTAGCCTCTGAGTGACTTCATCGCGGCAAGCGTGGTCCCATCCCAGGGCCGTGATGACACCAAGATTTAAGGTGAGCAGAAGCTGATCAAGCAGCAAGGATTGCACTTACTGCGCCCTGAATTTTTAGAAAATTCAATGGCGAAAATCACATTCTTTGACACGAATACAGTTCGCTACATAGAATGCGTTGGTGATCATCACCTTTTAAACCCAACAAAAACACTCTATTGGTATATGCGTAGACAGTACCCGTGCCAGAGTGATACTTCACTACGTTCCGTTTGGTAGCAATCTATGCAAATTGACCCAGCACAACAGAGCATATCAACCAATTACAAATTACTAACTAGCCTCGTCGTTCCGCGTCCTATCGCTTGGATTACCAGCCTCAGTCCAACCGGTGTAGTTAACTTGGCCCCCTACAGTTTCTTTAACGCCGTTGGCACAAATCCCCCCTACATCATTGTAAGCGTGGGCAGAAATGACGATGGAAGCCTCAAAGACACCGCGCGCAACATCGTCGCAAATAGCGCCTTTGTTGTTCACATGGTTACTGAAGAGTTATTCGACGCCATGAATATCTCGGCTGCCAATTTTCCCTCGGAAGCCAGTGAAGTCGACGCCACTAACCTCCACACGGTCCCTTCAGCACATATCTCTGTACCTCGTTTAGCAGAGGCAAAAGTGAGCATGGAGTGTAAGTTGCACAGCGTCCAACGCTTGGGCATGCATTCCATCTTCATCGGAGAAGTAGTGATGTACCATGTAGCAGATGAACTGCTAAATGATCGCATGCGCATTTGTAATTTCATCCCAATTGGACGAATGGGCGGAGGCTCTGTTTATTGCCGAACTAACAACCAGTTTGACGATGAACGAATCACTTATGCAGACTGGTGCAAAGGCCGATGATTGTTCTACAAAACAACCCGCAGGTAGTTTTGTAGAAACTTGGGACAACAGCCCCTCACAGAAGTTGAATGAACGGATTCAATGACAATTTGCGTGCTCCTGCTTCCGGTGTCTTGGTCGGACGGGCCTTGTAAGCAGTATCGATGAGGAATCCTAGGGACAGATGCCCCCTCCTTGATCATGATCAAAAGTAGAGACATCAATTACCTGACGCAACGCGGACGGGTTCAAGAAGTCGATTCTCTACAAGCCAATGCGCCACCACGTAGACTCCTGCATGCGCCTACAGCCAGTAAGCCAAACCTGGGTATTACAAACTGGAATGCTCCGAAGCGGCCAGTTTTTATGCCTATGGTTTATTGGGGTTCCGCGTTTCGGGAGGCCCTTCCTGTGCTTTGGTTCCTTGCTTTCACTTTTACAAAATATGCTGCTCTCGCATATCTCGTTCTCAGCATGTTCGTTGATACTTCCGCCTCGAATGCTGGTTGATTCACTATCTGTTCAAGTAGCCAAGCTGTATCTGATGGAGTTCCTGCCGGCAAGCTTCACTAAATGCCTGAAGTGGGTCGTTGCCATCTGAGGTAGCGATCTTTCGTAGCTCGGTAAGCGACACATTGGGCTGAAAATACTGTTCAAGAATGCCATCCACCGCACTTTTTGCTGCTGCGACCACTTCAACTGATGCAATCAGCCGAATGCGATTCAGGAGCGCATAAATATGTATCAGAGTGACAGGGCTTTCAAGCGTTCGGCCGAGAGAATCAACTGCCAGCTTTGAGCATTCGGTAATGAACTCTGCGTATAAAACTTCGCGCCTTTGAATTTTTGCACCGATCAACTCGCGCTGGTTTTGCCCTTTTTGGGTAAACCACGCTGATGCGATCGACGCAGTGCCGCCTACGAGGGAGCCGAGAATCGCTGAAAGCGCACTGATGACTGAAGAATCCAATGGATTACCTCGTGGGTGTCGAAGCGGACTGGGTTAGATTCAATATGGTATGCATTTCATCCTTGAGTTGTTCGAGACTCATCTCTCTCCCGCCAAGTTGCCCAAAGATCGGACGGAAGGCCAGAGTCATGGCGAGTGACCCCAATAAACCTATATGGAATGTTACCGGGTCGGCTCGCTGAAACAACCCGGCCTCCATCGCCTCACGCCATAAAAGACTATAGGTTTCTGCGCCAGGTCGGATCAGCTTTTCGATAAGGTAGTCGAGACGTTCGCCGGGAGCCGAAAGTTCGCGTGTCACAAACATGATTGACTCCGGTCGCTCCGCGAGACGATCAACCAATGTGTCCAGCACTCTCATGAGGCGGGAGGCGAGAGGCTGATCGGGTTTGTTCAGCACCAGAAATTCACACAGCATATCTTGATGATCCTGCGCCATAGTATCCACCACCGCTCGCCATAGACCGGCCTTGGAGCCGAAATAATGGGAAACCATGGAAACATTAAAGCCAGCAGAACTTGCGATGCTGCGCAAACTTACACCATCAAAACCATGACAGGCAAAGGATGAAAGTGCCACCGCCAACAAGGTGGCGTAACAGTTCGAATCCACGCCTTTGGGGCGCCCTGGATTTCTGGATAGAGCAAGTGACATCATTTATGAGCCTGTTGTTGGTGAATTTATAAAACCCACCATGAAGGTGTGAACGCCGCAATTTTAGCTTAATGCATGACCTGATTGATATTAATCAAACATCTGTTGAATTAATTGTGTAGCATTTCACTGTCCTGTTGGTGGGCCTCAAGCACCTAACCCAAGGACGTGTCCTTGTTCATTAACGTGGAGCCGAAAATGACTAATATTCAAAGCCAACAGTATTTCTCTAGCGCAAATAAAGCTGTGATTGATGCCATGCTGTCAGTGACCCGAGTTGTTTTTGGGGCCACTGAAAATCTGGTGAGCTTGAACTTTGAAACAGCACGTGAAGCGCTTGATGCCGGTACAGAAAACACCCAAGCCCTTCTATCCAGTGAAAGTCCACAGGAAGCAACAGTGCTGCAAAGCACTTTGGGGAAGGCTGCAGTGGAAATGTCGACAGCATACTCACGCGGCGTTTTCGAAGTGTCGACGAAAGCGGCCAGCGAACTCAGCCGCCTGTTTCAATCACAGTTTGAAGAACTGACGAAGGTTAGCCAAGAGATCGCCCAAAAGGCAGCCAAGGAATCTCCTTTCAGTACCGATTTAGCACAGGTTGCGGTCAAACAGGCTACTCAACTATCTGATAGCTATTTAACTGCTATTACCAGTGTCTTAAATACGACTGGCGCTAAGGTAAAGCGGTGAGCAGTGCGTGCTTTCTCGGGCCAAAGACGGCCTGAGAAAGCCTTTGGCAGGGCCTCTGTTCGCCCGAATAGGGTCTTCCGTGACAAATTTTCCGTTTACCTTGGAGAAATTCATGAACACGGGCATTTACCCAACTCCCCCCCGTATTTGTACTGTGACTGAGCAGGTTGATCAGCACGTTCATGCCGCTATAGCCAAGCTTAATTCATCCCTTTCTCTTCTGTCTGGGTGGTTGGCATTTCTGGATTGGTCGGGACACCTTGCCGTTTCCCCAGGTAAACGCTTGGAACTGATGGAACTGGGTTTAGAGCAAATGCAATACCTCTCCGGTCACATCTTCTGTGCCACTTTGGCTTCCAGTGGCGGGCAGGTTTCGGATTGTTTCGACCCACGTTCGACTGACCATAGGTTCCGCGCGGAGGAATGGCGGCGATGGCCATTCAACGTCATACAGCAGTCCTTTCTGATGGCCGAGCATTGGTGGGAAAGTGCGACTACCAAGGTATGGGGCGTATCAGAACATCACGAGCGTATCGTTTCTTTCACCGCCCGTCAGTTGCTAGACATTTTATCGCCTAGTAATAGTCTGCAGACCAATCCGGTAGTGCTGCGCCGTAGTGTAGAAGCAGGTAACCTTAATTTGCTGCGTGGTTACCTTAATGCTTTGGACGATCTAAAGCGCCTTGTCACTGGTCAGCCACCGAGCGGCACCGAGGATTTTGTAGTCGGTCGCAATGTAGCCATTACCCCCGGCAAAGTGGTTTTAAGAAACCGCCTGATCGAATTAATCCAATACACGCCAACAACGGAGAAAGCTTTTCCGGAACCTATCCTGATCGTGCCGGCTTGGATCATGAAGTACTACATCCTTGACCTTTCGCCTCAAAATTCACTGATCAAATATTTGGTGGACCAAGGTCATACGGTGTTCTGCATTTCATGGAAAAACCCGGATGCTCAAGACCGAGATTTGAGCATGGATGATTATCTGGATCTTGGTTTTCATGCTGCGCTAACTGCAGTCAATGCCATCATCCCCGGGCGCAAGGTGCACGGTGCAGGTTACTGTCTTGGTGGCACCTTGCTTGCCATAGCCAATGCCGCGATGGCGCGCGACAGTGACCATCGTCTTGCCTCAATGACTTTGTTCGCAGCACAGACCGACTTCACTGAGCCGGGAGAATTGGCGCTCTTCATTGATGAAAGTCAGGTCAGCGTACTTGAGGCCCAAATGAATGAGACTGGATACCTTGCCGCGGGCCAGATGGTTGGTGCCTTCCAGTTGCTGCGTTCAAATGATTTGGTTTGGTCGCGCATCATGAACGAATACCTGCTAGGCGAGCGGGCACCGATGACCGACCTGATGGCCTGGAATGCCGATGCAACCCGCATGCCGGCACGCATGCATGGACAATATCTGCGCCATCTTTTTCTCAATGACGACTTGAGTGAGGGGCGCTACCTTGTCGGAGGTAGGCCAATCTCGTTGGGCGACATTCGCACTCCAGTATTCTGTGTCGGGACTGAAACTGACCATGTCGCACCCTGGCGTTCCGTATATAAGTTGCATTTCATGACCACTACTGAAATGACCTTTGTGCTCACCAGCGGCGGTCATAACGCCGGCATCGTAAGTGAGCCAGGCCATCCCCACCGGCACTACCGCATCTGTACGAGTTTGGGGGGAGACACCTATATGGCACCGGATGACTGGATGAGAGCTACCCCAGTCAAGGAAGGCTCGTGGTGGCCAGAATGGAGCGACTGGATGAAAGCACGCTCAGCGGAGCCGTCCGTGTTACGTAAGGCTGGTGCTGCGGCTCGTCATTACCCTGTGCTTGGTGACGCACCGGGTCAATTTGTTTTCCAGAAGTAGGGGATTTCTGACATGTCGACATATTTTGATGGTCGCTCGGCCGCATCGCCTTTTCAGAATCTGGCGCGCTGAGGAAGTCATTGGGAATTCCAGCTTCAATACGCAGTTAACGCTGCTTAACCGCCTGTTTGGTGGAAGCGGCCTGCCCGACTCCACAGATGACAAAACGAATGGGCCAGCGCATCAAGCATTCTTAATGACTGACTACTCCAATGCAGGCAACAAGGAATTCAACCATGTCCAAAGCGATATGGCGTCGCAAGTGTGCAACGTTTTCCCCTTGAGAAAGAGGCGAAGTACGTTGTGTGGCTACCTAGGGAGATTTCTAAGGAGAATTAAATAATGAACGTTTCTATTGGACGGAAAGGATCAGATAGCCAAATATGGCTGGATCAAGGACTGCGTTGGGTGGTCTCGGTGTGTGCTATGGCAGGTCTTCTGGCTGTAACTGGCTGTTCGCTGGCACCCAATCACCAAACCCCTCCGATGCCCGTTGCGGCGGTGTATCCGGTCGATACAGCGCATCTACCAGCAGTTTCAGATGGTACATTTGCTGCAGCAATTGTCTGGCATGCTTATTTTACTGATCCATATCTCCAAGCCGTAATTGAGAAGGCGCTGGAGAACAGCCGCGACTTGCGCACTGCTGTGCTGCGCGTCGAAGAAGCACGCGCTGCGTATGGCATCCAGCGGGCGAATCAGTTTCCAAGCATTTCGGCCAACGCCTATGACAGTCGCGCGCGTACGCCGGCTGATCTCAGTACAACCGGACAGGTACAAACCGGCAGCCGGTACCAGGTAGGACTGGGCCTGAGCACTTGGGAACTCGATTTCTGGGGGAGAGTACGTAACCTCAAGGATGCTGCGCTGGAAAACTATCTGGCCACCGATGAGGCGCGGCGAGCGGCCACCCTTAGTCTGATTACCCAGGTCGCCAATGCTTATCTCACGCTGCGGGAACTTGACGAGCGTAGCGTACTGGCTCGTCAGACAATCGCCAGCCGTGAGGAGTCGTACCGTATCTTCAATCGGCGCTACGAGGTGGGGGCAATTGCGCGGATGGACCTGGTGCAGGTGGAAGTCCTGCTGCATCAGGCCAAAACCCTGGCCGCGCAACTCGAACAGGAGCGCGCGGCTCAGGCGCATGCGTTGACCTTGTTGGTGGGGACTTCGCTTCCCTTGCTGCCGGCACGCTTCGATGACCGAGCGGTAGCGCATGACCTGCATGTCGGGTTGCCCTCGGAAGTGCTGTTACAGCGCCCGGACATTGTGGCCGCTGAGCATCAGTTGCGTGCCTCCCATGCCAATATCGGTGCCGCGCGTGCTGCCTTTTTTCCACGCATCACCTTGACCGGCTCCTACGGTACCGCCAGTGCCGAACTCAGTGGCTTGTTCAATTCGGGTAGCCGGACCTGGAGCTTTTTGCCCAGTATTTCGTTGCCGATTTTCGACGCAGGACTAAATCGCGCCAGTCTTGATCTAGCTAAAGTACGCAGTGAAATAGCGGTTGTGAATTACGAGAAAGCCGTGCAAACGGCCTTCCGTGAGGTATCCGATGCCTTGTCGGCACGCCAGTGGCTTACCGAGCAGGTGCAAATTCAGCAGGCCACATTGGCGGCTCAGGCTGAACGTGAGCATCTCGCCAGACTGCGTTACGACAACGGTAGCGCCCCTTATTTCGAAGTCCTGGATGCCCAACGCGATCTGCTCAGCGCCGAACAGCAACTGGTGCAGACTCGCCGAGCCCTGTTGTCGAGCCGTGTCAGCCTGTATGCCGCACTAGGGGGAGGCAGTCAGGAATTTATTGAGCCGCCAGTCGCGGTGTCTCGACCAGTCAACTAATTGAAAATGCGAGAAAATCCTATGAATGCATCTATCAAGAAGAACTTGCTCTTAGGGGCGATGGTGATTGTCATTGCCTTGTTGGCATGGGGTATCTGGTACAAAGTGCGTTCGACCGATCCCGGCGATGGTTTCGTCAGCGGCAACGGGCGCATCGAGGCAACTGAGATCGACGTCGCTACCAAATATTCTGGCCGCGTAGTCGATATTTCTGCCCGTGAGGGTGATTTTGTGAAAGCTGGCCAAGTGCTGGCGCAAATGCAGATCGATGTACTCAATGCCCAGCACGGCGAGGCGCGAGCCCAGCAACAACAAGCAGTAGCGGCTGTTGCTAGTGCGGAAGCTCAAGTCAAAATGCGCGAGAGCGATATGGCCGCATCGCAAGCAGTGCTGGTTCAACGCGAGAGTGATCTGGACAATGCCAAACGCCGCTTGGGACGTTCGCAAACATTGTCGCGTGAGGGAGCTGCGTCCATCCAGCAACTCGACGATGATCTGGCGTCCGTGCGCAACGCCGAAGCCGCATTGGCTGCGGCAAAAGCCCAAGTCGCAGCTGCGCAGTCAGCCATCATTGCAGCAAAATCTCAAGTCAACGGCACACGCGCGACAGTCACTGCTACTGCCGCAACAGTTACACGCATCGAAGCCGACATTACTGATAGTCAGCTCAAGGCACCAAGTGATGGCCGCGTGCAATATCGTGTTTCGCAGCCTGGCGAAGTGCTTGGCAGCGGGGGCAAGGTGCTTAACATGGTGGACTTGAGCGATGTCTACATGACCTTCTTTTTGCCTGAAACGGTGGCTGGCAAGGTGGCGTTGGGCAGCGAGGTGCGCATCTTGCTCGATGCAGCACCTGGCTACGTGATTCCAGCTCAAGTGTCTTTTGTTTCCAGCGTCGCGCAATTCACACCAAAGACGGTGGAAACAACCAGCGAGCGCCAGAAACTTATGTTCCGCGTCAAAGCCAGGATTGCCCCAGAACTACTCATACAGCATTTGAAGCAGGTCAAGACCGGCTTGCCTGGGGTCGCCTGGGTCAGGCTCGATGCACAGGCCTCGTGGCCTCAATCACTAATGGTCAAGGTGCCTGAATGACGCTTGCAGCGCATGCTGATCAGCCAGTCGCTCGTCTTGCAGGCGTCAGTTTGCATTACGGCAAGACATTGGCACTGGACGGTGTTGATCTCGAAATCCCAGCCGGCCGCATGGTGGGTTTGATCGGCCCTGATGGTGTTGGCAAATCCAGCCTGCTGGCGTTGATCTCGGGCGCGCGTGCGGTGCAACTGGGGCAGGTAGAAGTGCTGGGAGGCGATATGCGTGCGGTGCACCACCGCAACCTGGTCTGCCCCTCGATTGCCTACATGCCGCAAGGCTTGGGCAAGAACCTTTACCCGCCCTTGTCGGTCGAGGACAACCTGCAATTTTTTGGTCGCCTGTTCGGTCATGATGCGGCTGAGCGTAGGCGACGTATCGATGAGTTGACGCAGGCGACCGGTCTTTATCGTTTTCTTGAGCGCCCGGCGGGAAAACTATCGGGTGGCATGAAGCAGAAATTGGGGCTTTGCTGCGCCCTGATCCATGACCCCGATCTGCTGATTCTTGACGAGCCAACCACCGGGGTCGATCCGCTGGCGCGCAACCAGTTCTGGTCGTTGATTTCCCGTATCCGCCGTGAGCGCCCCAGCATGAGTGTAATGGTGGCCACCGCCTACATGGAGGAGGCCGAGCGCTTCGACTGGCTGGTGGCAATGGACGCGGGCAAGATACTTGCGATCGGCACACCGCAGGAACTTCATGCCCGAACCGGTACTGCGACGCTGGAGGCGGCCTTCATTGCCTTGTTGCCGGAGGAGAGGAAACAAGGCCACCGCGCGGTGGTGGTGCCACCTTTCGTCGACGGCGAGGATATTGCCATCGAAGCGCACGAATTGACCATGCGTTTTGGTGACTTTATCGCGGTCGACCATGTTAATTTCCGAATTCGCCGTGGCGAGATTTTCGGCTTTCTCGGTTCCAACGGCTGCGGCAAGACCACGACCATGAAGATGCTCACCGGTCTCCTTGCACCAAGTGATGGTGAGGCTTGGTTGTTCGGGAAAAAAGTGAATGCAAACGACATCGCGACAAGGCGCCGGGTCGGCTATATGTCGCAGGCGTTTTCGTTGTATTCCGAACTCACTGTCCAGCAAAACCTGCTGCTCCATGCACGTCTTTTCAACGTATCAGAATCGGCGACCCCGACGCGGATCAGCGAATTGACTACCCGTTTTGGCCTGGAGGGCATCCTCGATGCGCTGCCGGACAACCTGCCTCTTGGCATGCGACAGCGCTTGTCGCTGGCGGTGGCGATGGTGCATTCGCCGGAGTTGCTGATCCTTGACGAGCCGACCTCCGGCGTCGATCCAGTGGCGCGTGATGCATTCTGGCAGTTGCTGATTGATCTCTCGCGCAATGACAAGGTGACAATCTTCATCTCAACTCACTTTATGAACGAAGCGGGACGCTGCGACCGCATATCGCTGATGAATGCCGGGCACGTCCTGGTGAGCGATGCACCTGGTGAGATTGTCAAAAAACGTGGCGCGAATACACTAGAAGAAGCCTTTATTGCCTATTTGCAGGATGCCGGCCCTGGCATTGAAGACGTCATGCCAGAAACTGTTTCGACCAAGGCCTTGGTTTCTGCCTCTTCTCTAAGCCCGGCGGCAAACCCACTCGGTCAGCATGACATATTCAGTTTCGCGCGGGCCTTCAGTTACACCTTGCGTGAGGCGCTGGAGTTGAGTCGTGACCCAGTAAGGATGGCGATGGCGCTATTTGGTAGCGTCATCCTGATGCTCATCATGGGCTACGGTCTCACTTTGGATGTGAACGATCTCAGGTATGCCGTGCTCGATCGTGATCAGACGACTCTCAGCCAGAACTACACTTTGAACCTTTCTGGATCTCATTATTTTGTCGAGCAGGCGCCCATCGTCGACTATGCCGATCTTGACCGACGCATGCGAAGTGCAGAGCTTTCGTTGGCTATTGAAATCCCCCCTGGCTTTGCGCGCGATGTGGGCCGCGGCACGCCGGTGCAGGTTGCGGCCTGGATTGATGGTGCGATGCCGCAGCGGGCTGAAACGATACAGGGTTACGTGCAGGGGATGCACCAGGGATGGTTGGCTGAAATTGCAAAAAACCGTTCCAGTCAAGGTTTGCCAGCTAGTACCGCTACGATTGAAACGCGTTTTCGCTATAACCCGGATGTAAAAAGCTTGCCGTCAATGGTGCCAGCGGTGATTCCCTTATTGTTGTTGATGATCCCGGCTATGCTCAGTGCGCTATCGGTGGTGCGCGAAAAGGAACTAGGTTCAATTATCAATCTTTATGTTACCCCAGTAACGCGTGCTGAATTCCTGGTCGGCAAACAATTGCCTTATATCGTGCTGGGCATGTTCAATTTCCTGTTGCTGAGTCTCTTTGCAGTGACCTTGTTTGGGGTGCCCGTCAAAGGTAGCTTCATCGTACTGGCATTGGGATCACTGATCTTTGTCATTTTCTCCACAGGTTTCGGTCTGCTTGCCTCCACCTTCACGCGGAGCCAGAGCGCGGCGATGTTCTTTAGCATGATCGGCACCATGTTGCCGGCTATCCAGTTTTCCGGCCTCATTAACCCTATCTCTTCGCTCGAAGGTGCCGGCAAGATGATTGGGCAAATTTATCCGGCGACCTACTACATCATCATCAGTCGCGGTGTGTTCAACAAAGCCTTGGGGATGGTCAACCTGCAAACTGAATTCGTGCCGATACTGATTGCAGCAGTCGCCATACTTGTCATGTCGATCATTCTATTAAAGAAGCAGGAGCGCTGAACATGAGTCGGGCTTCCAATATATACCGTCTAGGGATCAAGGAACTGTGGACCCTGATCCGTGACCCGATCATGTTAGTGCTGATCATCTGGAGTTTCACTTTCCAAGTCTATATCTCAGCAAGTGGTATGCCGGAACAACTTAGCAAAGTCCCCATCGCGATTGTCGATGAAGATGACTCACCGCTGTCAATTCGAATTATCTCAGCTTTCCACCTGCCGCAGTTCATGCCTCCAGAGCGAGTGACATTGCCCGAGGTCGATGCAGGTCTTGATGCGGGACGCTATACCTTTTCGCTCAATATCCCGCCGAATTTTCAGCGCGATGTGCTGGCGGGACGTTCGCCTGCCATTCAACTTAATGTCGATGCAACGCGAATGAGCCAGGCTTTCACCGGTAGCGGCGATGTCCAGCAGATTGTGTTGGGCGAAGTGAATGAATTTGTCCAGCGCTATCGCAGCAGCTCCGCGTTGCCGGTGGATCTAGCTCTGCGGGTGCGCTTCAATCAGGCCTTGACGCAGTCCTGGTTCGGCTCGGTGATGGAGATCATCAACAACGTCACCATGTTGTCGATTGTTCTGGCTGGCGCCGCGCTGATCCGTGAGCGAGAACATGGCACCATCGAACACCTGCTGGTGATGCCGGTGACGCCCGGAGAGATCATGCTGGGTAAGGTTTGGTCAATGGGGCTGGTTGTCTTGCTAGTCACGGCGTTTTCGCTAAATTTCGTTGTACAAGGGGTACTCAAGGTGCCGATCGAGGGTTCAGTTCTGCTATTCCTAGCGATAGCCGCGTTGCATCTTTGGGTCACGACATCAATGGGGATTTTCTTGGCGACTATCGCGCGCAGCATGCCGCAGTTCGGATTACTGATGATGCTGACGCTACTGCCGATGCAAATGCTGTCAGGCGGCACGACACCACGCGAGAGCATGCCCGTTATTGCACAGAACGTCATGCAGATCGCACCCACCACGCATTTTGTTGCTGCCGCCCAAGCCATTCTCTATCGTGGAGCCGGTTTTGATGTGGTTTGGCCGCAATGCTTAGCTCTGTTCATCATCGGAACGGTTTTTTTCGTGGCTGCACTGACTCATTTTCGCAAGAGCATCAGCCAGATGGCCTGACAATCAGATGAGATAGTTGCAGGTTTGAACCAGAATCATTAGTGACACTATCGTTCTGGAAATGGGGTATGGAAAAATGAGCATCACAACAATGCAGCGGAAGCTATTTCCAGATCCAGGACTGGAGACAAAACTGTTTCTGGGCGCTAACGTGGTTGGTTCAAGTCTTGCATTCCTGCTTAGCGTCTTGCGGCTATTGACTGATGCACACATGCAGCCTGCCACTTAATTGCGACAACCTTGCCTGCTGCACGCGTTCCGCCTGCCACTTTCGCGCAAGAGATATCACGCAGATAAACACCCAAAGGTCATCAAGAGAATCAGGGCTACGCCGACAGGACCTTGCCAATATTCGAACTTGACCAAGATGACCGAGTGAAAAGCCAATGCCAGATAGGCAACAGCAAACAACCTGGGGGTCTGGAAAAAACGTCGGAAAGGCAAATGCTTTAGCATTTGCCACTATTGCCCTGAAGGCATGCTCTAAAAACTATCATTGCAAAATTGACGATTGAAGTTCTTTCTATTGGCAAATTCTCGAGCCACTCATAGAAAACGTCGACTCATCCAATGACAAATCATTGTTCAAAACATTCTGGCAAAGTTTCCTATTCGATCAGAAGCTTGCCACATACCGAATGACCAGATCTGAGCTAATTACGCGCCTCTCCGAGCGCTTCCCGCAACTGGTGATCAAAGATGTTCAGGTCTCCGTTTCGGAAATCATTGATGGACTATCCCAAGCCTTAATCAAGGGCGATCGCGTCGAGGTCCGGAGTTTCGGTAGCTTCTGACTGAACTATCGACCGCAGCGCCTTGGCCGGAACCCAAAGACAGGGGAAAGGGTAGCCGTTCCTGGCAAGTACACACCCCACTTCAAGGCTGGGAAGAAACTACGCGAACTGGTGGATCAGGTGAGTGAGTTAGCGCCGCTCAAGAAGGCGGCCTAGCACTTAGACTGTGACCAAATGACAATTGGCCAACTCGACGTCACTCTGAGCGTTCATACGCGCCTAAAGTCGCTTTAACCCCTCCGCCACGAGATCAACCAAACGTTTCTCCTCGGCGTCCTGCACCTCAAAAGTCACCGCCCATTCGCAGAATGAGGCCATCAGGGCCGCCCGTTCAATCGTTAGCTTGCCGTCGGCAAGTCCGGTTTCGATGATGGGAATCAATCCGGCTGCCGCACGCAGGCGATTCAGTTCAGGGGTTGCGGGCGAAGGTGTTTTTGACATCCGGCCATTTTAATAAAAGGGACAGATCCTTTCGGGCCGGACTTCGGCCATTGCAGACGTACGTCACCCGCCAGATGAGCGGCAGGAAACCGTCCAGCTGCTGACGTTTAAGCTAATTTGGGCGTGAATAACGTTTTCTGGTCGGGCAAACGCAAAACAGCCCTATTCCAGACCATTTGCGTTTTGATATTCACCCGGAATTTCAAGGAGGTTGAGGGCAGGAGTATGATGCCGGCACACACCCATTGGGTGTGTTAATACTGATAATAGCTACAGGCATAGCGAGGCGCGGATGTTGAACACCATAAACCCTGTTCTCAAACTGGAAGGTCGTCAATTGGAAAACGACTGGAAAGTTGTCAAACGCATGCCTATCCCTGGTGAGGTCGGCGCGGAAGGCAAAACAGGAGGCAATTTCTCGGTTGGCTACATCGTCGAGAAGGCAGGCAAACAAGCCTTCATGAAGGTGTTCGACATAGCCAACGCCTTCGCGGCCCCCCCTGAACGCATTGCTTTCGAATTGCAGCGCATCAGTAGCGCTTATCTGCACGAAAAGGACCTCCTGGAGTTGTGCAGCTCTGCCAAACTGGACCGCATCGTGCAGGTGTTGGGTAGTGGCACCATTACTGATGGTCCCCACCCTCCCCTATTCTATTTAATTTTTGAAAAAGCAGACTGTGACATTCGCACTGCCCTTGGTGCACTGGGCACAATCCACGATGCGTGGAAGTTCAAGCACCTCCATCAGGTTGCTGTCGGCCTGTCCCAACTCCACAGGCACAAGGTCGCTCATCAGGATCTGAAACCGTCCAATGTCCTGCTATTTGAGCAAGCCAACGAAGGAGCCAAGATTGCAGATCTAGGTCGCGCCTCCCGAATTGGGAAAGAAGCAGAACACGATGCCTTCATGATCGCCGGTGATCCAAGTTATGCGCCTCCAGAGCAGATGTACGGCTTTAGAGCCCCGGATTGGGTTGATCGGCGAGAGGCCTGCGATCTCTATCACCTGGGAGCCCTGATGTGCTTTCTGTTCTCGGGAATGTCCCCCACCGTTGGGATGTTGAATATTTTGGGTCAAGGCATGCTTCCTGTGCCGTTTGGCCCCTGGCAAGGTGGGTACCAAGATGCAGCACCGTTCCTAACGGCGGCATTCACGAAGTTTATGGCTGAGCTTAAGCTCCACTTGCCTGAGTGGTGCCGCCAGGAACTATTTGAACTGATTCAGAGTGCTTGCCACCCTGATCTATACAAGCGGGGAGACCCGGTAGCTCGAAAGATGGCCGGCCGACCGGTGGGAATAGACCGGTACATTTCCCGCCTCCAGTTATTGGCAAAGAAGGGGGAGATTCAGGCACGCTTGGCCAATAAGGAAAATGCCAAAGGGAACGCCGCGTGAAAGCTATTGTCGATTCATTTGATCGCCAAATTGTTCCTCGCTGGCGAGATTCGGCTCATACCATCGGTTCCCCTGATTTGCTGCCTTTGCGGGCACGTAAAGGCGTCACGGAGTGGGAGAGCGGAATTGAAGGGAAAGCAGCAGCCCTTGCAGAGCAGCAAAGTATCGGCGTTGCCGCCGATCTGGCGAACACGGCAATTCTGCTTGGGCGTCAGGATTTGCTGGCTTTAGCAGCCAAAACGCTGCTGGCCTCCGGGGCCGGCAGTCCAGAATATCTGGCAGACCAGATCAGAAAGCAGATTGAGCGCCCGATGGGTGAGAAGGAAGGGGGCTGTCCTGGGCAAGATACGCCGCGTAGAGAAGAGATGGCCAATCTACGCCGGCAGCTCATTTTGGAACCTCGAAACCCTGTTGCGCTAATGGACCTCGCAAGACTGCAGGCGACTTCTGGCCATCGGGAGAAGGCGGAGAGGCTCGCATTGCAGGCCTTGGCGTTGGCCCCTAACAACCGGTGGCTGCTACGGTCCACTTCTAAGTTGCTGACAGCTCATGGGAAGCCGGACGAAGCGCATCGACTGCTTACCCGGTCAGGAGCGACTATTTCCGATCCATGGCTGATTGCTGCCGAATTAGCCACGGCCCAAGCCTCCGACCGGTCACCGAAATTCTGGCGCCAGGCCCAGTCCTTCCTGGAAGCTAAGGCCTTCGCTCCGACTCACCTTTCCGAGTTGGCTAGCGCCGTCGGCACTTTCGACGTACTGGACGGGAAGATAAAAAAAGCAAAAGAGCGTTTCCACCAGTCCTTGAAAGCACCTACTGAGAATGCTCTTGCCCAGATGAAATGGGCAGAGGGAAAGATCCGGAATGGTTTCCACCTTGAAGACTTGATTTTCAATGACCACCAGGCGTATGAGGCAGCTTTCCGAACGGCTTACACAGAGCGTGATATGGAGAAGGCCTTGGTATTGGCCCAAGAGTGGATGGCCGACGAACCATTTGCGCCGGAGCCAGTGGCCAATGTTACCTATGTTGCGTCATTGCTTGATGACTATGAGATGGCCGTCCGCTCCACTGAGCGGGAATTGCGGCTAGCTGCCTCCAGGGAAATTTGCATCTTAAACAACCGAGTTTATGCCCTGATTAGCGGAGGAAAAGCTTTTACCGACGAGCAAGCAGGTGCCGAATTATCTGACTGGGTCAGCAACATTACGCGTGATCTCAGGGAAAATCGGATTCAGGATGTTGGTGACCAAGTACATGCCTTGGCTAACTTAGGGCTCTTGTTCTACCGCGCTGGCGACCTGGAACTGGGGCGAAAATTATATGATCAGGCTTCAGATCTGACGAAAACTGCCAAGGCGCGCCAGACAGAGGGAGCTGTGCTGACTTACCACGCCCGTGAAGCTATTCTTTCAAAGGCGCCATGGGCCACCGAAATTATGGAGCGCGCGAAGAAATCGATCTCGGCCAGCACCCTACCTGGGCCGACATTTTACTTCGCTAAGGTAGAGGCTTTATCTAAGGCACCGCATAAGGCCGCAGAGATACTCTCCCGAGCAAGTGCCGCTGACTTCCGGATCAACTTGCCCAAGGTCCTCCCCAATTACCGCGTGGAAAAAACGGAAAATGGCTTGATTTTGTGGATACCGAAGAAAAGTAAATAGCACCTGATCACTTCTATCTAGCCTCATCCATTCGGTTTTAATGAGGTGAATCTCTCTTTAGGGGCAGCAGTACAAATTCACTAAATTGAAAGGCTGCCGTTTATTGGTCGTCTTGCAAAACTGAACTGCCGCTAAGCGCCGTGTTGCTGCCAGCTCGCGCAAATATTGTCATCGGCCGCTTTGGCCGAAGAGCCGAAACTGAGACGGGAGTCTTTCTTACGCGCCTAAATCAACCAAAGTTGAATTGAACAGGCTCAGCCATTGAGAACCGAACGCGTTCGTTGTAGATAAAATGATGCTAGAATGCGATCTGAAGTGGGGGCGCTGGACCTTATGTTCGTTACCCAGGACCTCTTCACAAAAGCCTCTCCCTGAGAGGCTTTTTTGTTTTCAGTTTCGAGCGTGAGTTCGACGCATGTCCTTCAGAAACCATGCAAGCATGACGATCACCAAAGCAGACCTGGCAGAACTACTCACCACCGAGATCGGTTTTAACAACCGTGAAGCCAAGGAGGTGGTTGAGGCCTTCTTTAAGGAGTTGTCCGATTGCCTCGAACGTGGCGAGGCGATCAAACTGGCGGGCTTCGGCGTATTCAGCATGCGAGACAAACCGGAACGCCCTGGCCGCAATCCGAAGACCGGTGAAGAAATACCAATCACCGCACGTCGCGTTGTAACCTTCCACGCCAGTGGCTGCCTGAAAACTGCCGTCGAGGCGAACCCAGATCTTTCGCTTAAGGCCGCGAAAGCTGCGTAACAAACCTTATTCACGGACAGTGTTCTCTGGTTAGCCCGCCGATTATTTTGATCGACGACCGACGAAACCATCGGCATGGCCCTTAGCGACTACTTTGCTATTCGCTCAGATCGTCAGAGCTACCATGATCAATAGGCTCCGTTTTACGGAGCCTATTGATTTAAGTGCGCCAGGATCGAATCACAATCCACCAGGCAAATCTCAGCAGGGCGAAGTAGCCGATTACCCCTTCATGCAGCGCATGGATAAATGCTTGCCACGGTGTATCGCCCTCCCCCACGTATCGAGGGTTCAGCCGTTTCCACTCGGCCAGACAACGTTGTCTAAATCCGGCCTGTACCATCGACGCCTCCCCCTTTCGCCGTACCAGCGTTCACCAGTAGTTGCGCAACATTACCCTGAACCTCGACGTATCTGACCAGTGTCTCGACACGACTGACGACCAGTGAGGTCGAACTGGCGACCTCGATGGCCAGACATGGGGCTCCCCCTCTAGTCGTCCAATAGATCCGATCACCAGTGACCAGGCTGACCAAGTCTCCATTGAGCATTTCTCGGAAATGATGCATGGACCGGAGTTTCTCCCAAAGCTTTGCCTGCTGCAGACAGGTTTCGTTTTCAATTCCAATGACCGGCCCTTCTGTTTGTTCGGACCTAGGCAACCCACCGAAGTATCGATATAGCCAAGGCATACCAAGCATCAGCCAGACACATCCCCCAATAACCAGAGGAAATACGATGAAACAGGCCAGTTGCTGACTCAGCCGAACATAGATCATGAAGTTGGCGGTGGCCATGAGCAGTAGCCCCATGAGACCCCCAATCAAGGCAAGTCGCCTGGCGCGCTGGTTGATCGGGATGTCATCTTCGGTGGCCATACGAGCCAGCAGAAACACAACAATTGCTAGCGAGAACAGCACACCATAGGCAAAAGCCTGTGATTTAAGAGTATCGGTTTCCATACGGTGCACCTCCTAGCGTGCCAAGGCATCGAACATAGGATCACAACTCAATCGATCGGCCGTCGCCAACACACTGGCTTCCATCGATGGGGTCTCCCGTGCCTCGAGATGGCGCCGGGCAATCAAGGCATGTATCAGCGCCAGATACAGGGCGTCAGGAACAATGACCCGAGTACGCGCCACGGCCAGCCACTCGAGTATGGTGTGCTGGTAACCCACCCACTGCCCACGCTCCGAGAGAACATAGCCCTCTGCCGACAGGCGGTACTCGTCGGCCTTGCCTGCATCGTGAAGCAAGGCGGCGGCGATCAGAACCGGAGACGAGATACCCGATAGACCGTGCGACAGCGTAGCGGCTTGCTCGGCCACCGCCACCGAGTGCTTGAAATTGCGCCCAGGCTCCCAGGGATAGTCGCTGCATCCGACAGGCCCCGTGACATAGCGATAGAAGCGTCCGCCGTCCCACATCACCGCATTGAACAGATGCTGTAGAGGCCGCCCCATCTGCTCCCAGAGCGCGGCTGCACGGCACACCGTGTCACGGTCAGAGAACCAGGCGGTAGGGATGGTCATGAAGGGATTGATGGTTGGAATCGGTTTGTCGATCAAGTCGAGCCGACTGACGGGCAAACGGCCTTCCCTGAATTGATGGAAGCAGGCGCCGCGCAAGGCAACACAGCTACCGCGCTTCAGTCGGGTATCCACGTGGTGTGAGGTCCAGCAAGCTTTGAACTGAGCGTCGTCGTGGTAGAGCATGGCTTCATTCCTAACGCCCTGCCCTGAAGCAGCCGGCAGGCGCACAAGGTTGATCACACGAAAGTGGAACGGAAGAATGGGTGCGAGCGATTGCATGGTCAAGCTCCTTGGGACGGGGTCGCGATCGGGTTGTGGCCGAGATTGGCGGCCAGCAGGCGTTCGAACGCAGAGCCGTCACGCCGGGTCAAATTCGGGACATAGCGGGAATAAACGCGAAAGAGCATTTCCGTGGTGGTGTGGCCAAGTTGGCGAGCAATCCACTCCGGGTTCTCCCCTGCCCCCAGCCAAAGCGTGGCTGCCGTATGGCGGCATTGGTAAGGTCGTCTGAGCTTGAGGCCAAGATGCCGCAACAAGGGCTTCCAGACCCGGTTATTGACGTTCTTGTAGTCGAGTGGCAACCCCTCCCGATTACAGAAGACGAACTCGGAGATATGGCGAGTGGCTTTCTCTTGCTCCTTGAGCGCGTCATACACCTGCTGGGACATCTGGATTTCGCGTTGCGAGGAGTCCGTCTTGGTGTACGTTTCCTCACCGTCGACAACCGTCTCACGCACCAGGATCAGGCGACGGTCGAAATCAACATACTTCCACTTCAAGCCATGGACTTCACCGGTTCGCATGCCGGTGAAGAATCGCACAATGAAGTACTGCTTGAAGTCCAGTCGAACGCTCTCTATGATCTTTTTGACTTGATCCAGAGAAAACGGCTCGACGTCCGTGCGTTTCACCCGCAATTGTTTAATGTTCTGGAACGGCGTGCGAAAATCAAAGCGGTCGGCGGCTTCGCAGAGGATTTGCCGCAGCGGATTCAATATTTTGTTGATTCGCGGGTTTGACAGCAGGTTGGTCTTGTTCCGTGCCGGAGCTTTGGCGAGGTCTGCGCGGAATGCAAGAATGTCTGCCTTGGTGATGTTGCCGACCATCCTTTCCCCGAACCGGGGAATCAGGCGCTTGTCGATATCGTCCCGAACAGTCTTTTTATGGGATGCGCGCCATTCAACCGATTTCTCTGCGAACCAGGTTTCGGCAAAGTCCTTGAACATCGGCGTAGCCTTGCCAACCTCCTGCTCTCCCACTGCGTGGGCGATCACCGTCATTTGAACCAGTGGTGCCGGCTGATCGAACTTCGCTGCGTTTTTGCTACCTGGGAAAAACTCGCGATAGTTAAATGCCCCGAGGGCGATTTGCTCTTCGATTTTTTGAAGAACTTTATCCATCTTTCTACGGTTACTAGTCGTATCGCTAAGCGTCGTGTACTCACGGCAGCGAATGCCAAGATATCTAAAGTCAAAAAACAGTGACCCAGTTTGCGAATGTACGCGAATGCTAGCCATGGCAAACACCTCCATTTGCCATCGGAATCGCGAAGCGCTGGGCATTCGTACTTCCCATGTCTGCCTCGATTTTTTCCCAGATGTATAGAATCTTCCGCCCACCAAATGGCCGAATGTAATGCACCCCCTCCAACAGGACACTGTCCTTCAAACGCTCTCTGATCGTACGGGGGTCGTACTTAATCAGGGACGACAATTCGTCTGTAGTTAAATAGGTCAACGTAGCCACATCAAATCTCCTTGACGATTAAACACCTCTCATGATGCGTTTGTGCATCACTTGATGCCAATATTGCGCATCTCACGAAGCTTGTCAAGTTTGTTTGATACATTTACGCATCACCGGATACCCAGCGACTGCACAAAATGCTTAGATTTCGCCTAAAAGAATTGATCGCCGAAAAAGAGTTTCACGAAAACCGCGTCGTGACTCTCGTTGAAATAGCCGAAGCCACAGCAATCCACCGCATGACGCTTTCAAAGTTGGCCAACCATAGGGGATACAACCCCAGTGCCGATGTTTTAGACCGTCTGTGTAGCTATTTTCATTGCCGTATCGAGCAACTAGTCGAGCACATACCGGAAAATTCGTCAGCAACACATTCAAAATCAAACCAATAGCCGTTTATCGTTGGCAAACTGAGCAAGGGCCAGGGGAGCAGTAGTCAAATTCGATTAACGAATCTCAAACACGAATCGGCGAGGGCCAAATTTGGGCCAAATTTGGGCCAAGCATGGGCCAAACCCCACCCACGGCCGACAGACGATTCATTTGGAATATCAACAAAAGGACGAAAAAAACCCGCTTAGGCTTGCGCTGAGCGGGTTTTTGTTTTCTTGTGAGGGCCACTTACGTGGTGGGCGGTACTGGGATCGAACCAGTGACCCCTGCCGTGTGAAGGCAGTGCTCTACCGCTGAGCTAACCGCCCTAACAAGAGGCGCGCATTTAACCATAAGTCGAGCAGCGGGTCAAACGCGGGTCGGCTAAAATACCCGCTTTGCCAACGTATAGACTCCGTACTCCATGAAGCCAGTCCGCACCCGTTTCGCCCCCAGTCCCACCGGTTATCTGCACATCGGCGGCGCCCGTACTGCCCTGTTCTCCTGGGCTTATGCCCGACGCCACGGTGGCGATTTCATCCTGCGCATTGAAGATACCGACGTTGCTCGCTCGACGCCGGAAGCCGTACAGGCCATTCTCGACGGCATGCAATGGCTGGGTCTGGAACATGACGAAGGTCCGTTCTACCAGATGCAGCGCATGGATCGCTACAAGGAAGTCATCCAGCAGATGCTCGCCAGCGGCAGCGCCTATTACTGCTACACGACCCGCGAGGAACTCGATGCCTTGCGTGCCGAGCAGGAAGCAAAGAAGGAAAAGCCGCGCTACGACGGCCGCTGGCGCCCCGAGGCTGGAAAAGCCCTGCCCGTGCCACCAACGGATGTTCCGCCGGTCATTCGCTTCAAGAATCCGCAGGGCGGCGTTGTGGCTTGGGACGATCAGGTCAAGGGCCGCATCGAGTTTGCCAATACTGAACTGGACGACCTGATCATCGCCCGCGCCGATGGCACCCCAACCTACAATTTCTGCGTCTGCGTCGACGACTGGGATATGGGCATCACCCACGTCATCCGTGGTGACGACCACGTCAATAATACCCCGCGTCAGATCAACATCCTCAAGGCGCTGGGCGCAGAAGTGCCAACCTACGCCCACCTGTCGATGATTCTTGGCGACGATGGCGCCAAGCTGTCAAAGCGCCATGGCGCCGTATCTGTCATGCAGTATGACGAGGAAGGTTTTCTGACCGAGGCCGTGATCAACTATCTTGCCCGTCTTGGCTGGTCGCATGGCGATGATGAAGTTTTTTCACGCCAACAGTTCGTCGAATGGTTCGACCTTGACCACATCACCGCCTCCGCCGCCCAATTCAACACCGAAAAACTGCTGTGGCTGAACCAGCATTACATGAAACAACTACCGCCGGCCGAACTGGCCGCCAAGGTTCAAGCCCGACTGACAGCGCGCGGCGTGGATACGGCCAACGGCCCGAATCTTGAAAAAGCAGTCGTTTTGTATGTCGACCGCAGCAATACGCTGAATGTCCTGGCCGATGCCGTCGAGGTGTTCTACGCCCATGTGACTCCCAACCCGGAACTTTTGGCCCAACACCTTGCCGATGACGCCCGCCCCGCCCTGGCCGAGTTTGCAGCCGGCATCGCCACAGTCACCTGGGAAGCACCGGCCATCAACGCCTTGATCAAGGAAACCGTGACCAAACATGGTCTGAAGATGCCCAAACTAGCGATGCCACTACGGGTGATTCTGACTGGACAGGCACAGACCCCGGCTGTCGATGCAGTGATTGCATTGATCGGGCGCGACAAGGTGGCAGCGACCCTGGCAGCTTATCTCTAAAAAATAGCGAAAGGCCCTTTACAAGGACCAAGGCGGTCCCTATAATGCGGCCTTCTTTCGCGGCGGGGGTATAGCTCAGCTGGGAGAGCGCTTGCATGGCATGCAAGAGGTCCGCGGTTCGATCCCGCGTACCTCCACCAAAGTGCGAAAGAATAAAGTCCGGGTCCCCATCGTCTAGAGGCCTAGGACACCGCCCTTTCACGGCGGTAACCGGGGTTCGAATCCCCGTGGGGACGCCAAGAATTAGGCAGTAAAGGTTTAAGCGCGGAGTGGTAGTTCAGTTGGTTAGAATACCGGCCTGTCACGCCGGGGGTCGCGGGTTCGAGTCCCGTCCACTCCGCCAACATTGAAGAGATCGAAGAATTTCGGTTTCTTTCAGATAGATGGCCAAGGCCAAATATCTGAAAACAGTTCGGCTGTCCTCAAATGGGGGTATAGCTCAGCTGGGAGAGCGCTTGCATGGCATGCAAGAGGTCCGCGGTTCGATCCCGCGTACCTCCACCAAGCGCCGAACTGGTAGTAGTTGTAGATTGAAAGTCCGGGTCCCCATCGTCTAGAGGCCTAGGACACCGCCCTTTCACGGCGGTAACCGGGGTTCGAATCCCCGTGGGGACGCCAAGAATTAGGCAGTAAAAGTTTAAGCGCGGAGTGGTAGTTCAGTTGGTTAGAATACCGGCCTGTCACGCCGGGGGTCGCGGGTTCGAGTCCCGTCCACTCCGCCAAAAATAAAAAAACCAGCTCCGGCTGGTTTTTTTGTTCCTGCTCGGAAAAGTGCTACCCACACCACCGGGGTATAATCGAGGTTTTCGTCGACCGGTTCGTGCCCAAGCCCCAATTCATGCAGCAACGTAACCTTTCGTCGTTTCTTCGCCGCCTGTGCATTACCTGCCTGACCGCGGCAATCCTGCTTCCAGTTGCCCCCGCTCTAGCTGAGTCTGCAGATAAACCATCCCTGTTTTCCCTGATGATGCCGTCGCTCAGCGATAGCGGTTTCAGCACAACCGAAGACGTGCTGACCGTGCAGGAAATTCGGGTTCCGCCTCAGCTGCCAAACACGATTGATCTGACCACCCAGGCAAACAACCTGTGGGACAGGATTCGCAATGGCTTTGCGATGACCAATCTCAACGATGATCTGGTCCTCTATTACCAGCAGTGGTACCAGAACCGCCCAGATGCCCTGCGGCGCATGGTCGAGCGCAGCCGCCCCTACCTGCACTATATCGTCGAGGAACTTGAGGCCCGCGGCATGCCGACCGAGCTGGCATTATTGCCGATGGTTGAAAGCTCCTTCAACCCGAACGCCTATTCGCCGGCACACGCGGCCGGCCTGTGGCAGTTCATTCCAGCGACCGGCAAGCGTTTTAATCTGGAGCAAAACTGGTGGCGTGACGAGCGGCGCGATATCGTTGCCTCGACCGGGGCAGCACTAGACTACCTGCAAGCCATCTACGAAATGCACGGCGACTGGCATCTGGCGCTGGCTTCCTACAACTGGGGCGAAGGCGCAGTCAAAAGGGCCATCGTCAAGAACGAATCACGCGGCCTGCCGGCAGACTATCCAAACCTGACGATGCCGAACGAAACCCGGCATTACGTTCCGAAACTGCAGGCGCTAAAGAATATTCTCGGCAACCCGACATTGATTGCCCAGCTCGGCCTGCCCTTTATTCCCAATGAGCCGTACTTCGCAACCCTCGAAACTCGGCGGCCAATTGATGTCAAGACAGCAGCCCGCCTGGCCAACATGTCGCTGGACGAGTTTCTGCGACTGAACCCCTCGCACAACCGCCCGATCATCAAGGCAGACACCTCGGTCGTCGTCCCGGCCGACAAGCTCGACACCTTCCGCGACAACCTGCGAAACAATCAGTCGTCGCTCACCCAGTGGCAAGCCTACACAGTAACTTCCGCCGAACGGCTGGACAAGATTGCTGCCCGTTTCGATACCACGGCCGGCGAACTGGCCCGCGTCAATAGCCTCTCGGAAAAGGTTCGGCTCGGCGCCGGCTCAACGGTACTGGTACCCGGCGGCGACAGCGGCAGCGGACTGAGCAACCTGCTCAATACCTCGACCCCACAACACTTTATCGAACCGGAACGGGTTGCCCGTCCGTGTGGCAAGGCTGGCAAGCACGCCAAGTCCTCGGCCAGAGCATGCGACAGACCGGAACCCCGGATCGCTGCCAAGGATAGCCACTCAAGCGAGCATGCAGCGACCAAGGCTTCTGGCAAATCGGCAAAAACCGGTCCGTCCCCAGGCAAGGCACACACCAAGACGGCCGAACACGGCAAGACAAAGCCCGCCAACAGCAAGCCCGTCAAGAGCAGCCCATCCCACCAGCCCTCCAAATCCGGACCCAGCCGGCACCACTGATTCAACCCAGCAGATGACAGCTGACAGCGTGGGTGGCTGAAATATCGGTCGCCTGCGGATAGCGTTGCCGGCAAACATCCATTGCCTGAGGACAACGCGGATGGAAATGACACCCGGTCGGCGGATTGGCCGGCGACGGGGTTTCTCCAGGCAGTTTGATGGCCTGGGTAGGCCGATCCAGCCGAGGCACTGGAACAGCCGACAGCAAGGCCTTCGTGTACGGATGCTGCGGCGACCGCAGAACCTCCTCCGCCCTTCCCCGTTCGACAATACGCCCCAGATACATCACGGCCACATCGTGGGCCAGGTATTCGACAACCGCAAAGTTGTGGGTAATGAACAGATAGGCTACGCCCAGCTCACTTTGCAATTTCTTCAGCAGATTCAGGATCTGCGCCTGCACCGAAACATCAAGCGCCGAGGTCGGTTCGTCACAGATCAGCAACTCTGGTTGCACCGCCAGCGCCCGGGCAATGGCAATACGCTGACGCTGGCCTCCGGAAAACTCGTGCGGATAGCGGTCCACTGCGTCGCCCGGCAGGCCAACCTGCAGCAACAACGCTGCAACGGCCGCTGTTTGCGCTGCTGCCTCAGCCTCGATGCCCAGCGCGCCCATGCCTTCCGCAATGATCTCGCCGACCCGCAGGCGTGGATTCAGCGAGGCAAATGGGTCCTGGAATACCATCTGCAGATGGCGCCTGGCGCTACGTAAGCGCTTGCCCTTGAGTCCAACCAGTTCGCTGTCGCCCAACCTGACACTGCCCGCGGTCGGCTGGATCAACTGCAGCAACGACTTGCCCACCGTCGTCTTGCCACAACCGGACTCGCCAACCAGGGCCAGGGTGCGACCAGCGGAAATCGCCAGCGACACGCCATCAACGGCTCGGACATGGCCCACTGTCCGCTGCAGAAAACCCTTGCGGATCGGAAAATGAACCTTGAGGTCGGCCAGTTCCAAGAAGGCACGCCCCGGGGTGAGATCTTGCTCAGTGATGCCGTGCCCAGCCCCATTGCTCGCTACCGATTCACCCTGCCAGTGACAGCGCACCACATGCCCAACGGCCGATTCACGCCACTGCGGAGACTGTTCGCGGCAAACTGGCATGACGTACTGACAACGGTCGGCAAAACGACAACCGGCCGGCATGGCCGTCAGCGCAGGCACTTGACCGGGTATCGTTGCCAGGCTTACGTCGCGCCGGGAAATATCCGGCAAAGCTTCAAACAGCGCTTGCGTATAAGGATGGCGTGGCCGGGTGAAAAACTCCTCACGGCTGGCCACTTCGACCAACTCGCCGGCATACATGACACCGATGCGATGGGCCATCCGCGCGACGACGCCGAGATCGTGGGTAATCAGCAGCATGCCCATGCCACGCTCGGCCTGCAGTTTAGCCAGCAAATCGAGAATCTGGGCCTGAACCGTGACATCAAGCGCAGTGGTCGGCTCATCGGCAATCAACAACTCCGGCTCGCCAGCCAGGGCGATGGCGATCATGACCCGCTGTTTCATGCCACCGGATAGCTGGAACGGATATTCGGTCAGGCGGCGCTCGGGGTCGGCAATCCCGACCTGACGCAGCAGATCGACCATGCGTTCAGTCGCTTCCACGCCGTCCGTGCCAAGGCGCCGGGCCAGCATCTCACCAATCTGCTGGCCGACCGTGAGCACAGGATTCAGGCTGGTCGCCGGCTCCTGAAAGATTATCGCCATCCGGCTGCCGCGGTAGGCGCGCATATCGGCCTCTGGCAGGCTCAGCAGCTCCTCGCCATCCAGCGTGACCCTGCCGTTCAGGATACGCCCGGCGGCGGGCAGCAGGCGCATGATGCCCTGTGCAGTCGCCGACTTGCCGCAGCCAGACTCACCAAGCAGCGCAAACGTCTCGCCTTTGGCAATGGCGAAGGAAATGCCGTCCACTGCCGCCAGCGTTTTCTTGCCGGCCGTGAAGCCCAGGCGGAGATTTTCGACCTTCAGCATCTATGTAGCCCTCGGGTCGAATGCATCGCGTACGGCATCGGCGAACAGGTTGGCGGCCAGCACCAGGATGAACATCGCGGAGAATGCTGCAGCCAGCGACCACCAGACGACCGGCTCGCGCCCCAGTTCCATGCGGGCGTTGTTGATCATGGTGCCGAAGCTGGTCATCGTTGGATCGACACCGATACCGACGTAGGACAGCACGGCTTCGGCCAGCACCAGCCCGGAGAAATCCATGACCAGCGAGATAATGACGATATGCATCAGGTTGGGCAGGATGTGACGAACAATAATGCGCCAGCTTGATACGCCAAAGGCCTGCGCCGCCTGGATGTATTCCAGTTCGCGCAGCTTCAGCGTTTCGCCACGCAGCAGGCGGCACAGCCCTGTCCAGCTGGTGATACCGAGAATGAAGCAGAGCGCCAGCAGGCGCAGGTCAGCCCGCTCGGCGGCGGTCGAGAACCACTCCGGATGCGTGTCGATAACCACTTGCATCATCAGCACTGCAGCGGCGATCAACAGGACGCCGGGAATCGAGTTGAGTACGGTATAAATGTACTGAATCACGTCATCGACCCAGCCGCGGAAATAGCCGGCAACAATGCCGAGCAGTACCGCCATCGGCAGCATGACCAGCGTTGTCACTAGGCCGATAATCAGCCCCGTACGCACGCTTTTCAGAACCTGGTAGAGCACATCCTGGCCCACCTTGTCGGTGCCGAAGACATGGTACTGCCCGGCCAGCCAGAACAGCGGCACGATGCACAGCAAGATAAAGCCAAACGTGATCAGCACGGCATCCCAGGCGAAGACCGTCTCGCCACGCCAGATTCTTTGCCATCCGGAGGCCTCGGCCATAGCCGAGCCACGAGCCACCACAGCGGCGGCGAGAGCCGCCAGCATCGCCCAGCCAACAAAGGCCAGCCCGGCCGCACGGAAAGCCGTGAACCCGGCGTCGGCGGCCACCTCATCCTCGCGTTCGCCAAGATGCTTGCCACCGTACTTCAGGCGTGGATAGTCACGTACCGAACCCTGCCCCGGGACATCGATGGTTTCCTTCGAGTAAAGCCGGGTAGCAAACGGCTCGGAATAGGTTTTTTCATTGCGCGAGCGCAGCGGCACCGCCAGCGCATCGAGCACCGACAACACCTCGACGGCATAGCTTGCCTTCTGCCCTGCCTTGCTTTCCAACTGCGCCCGGTAGTGCAGTGAATCAAGCAATCCAATCAGAATGAAAACTAGCAGCACCGTTGCCGAGGCCATGCCGACACGGCTCGCCCCAACCCGGCGCCACGCCGCAAGCAGCGGCGGATTATTGGCAATCAGAAAACCGACACCAACGCCGGCTGCCACCAGCAACCAGATCAGCACATCCGACCAGAGCACGACAATCTGAAAGCCCATCATTCGAACCGGATCCGAGGATCAACCAGGGTGTAGGAAATATCGGTCAGGATCAGGCCGACGATATAGAGCACCGAGCCGATGAAAACCATCGAACGCACCACAGAAAAGTCCTGCGCATTGATCGCATCGATGGTGTAACTGCCAAGGCCGGGAATACCGAAGAAGGACTCGGTCAACAGCGACCCCATGAAGAGCAGCGGAATGACCACGACGACGCCGGTCAGGATTGGAATCAGCGCATTACGCAGCACGTGACGGAAGAAAACCACCGTTTCCGGCAGGCCCTTGGCGCGAGCCGTACGAACATAATCCTTGCCGACCTCTTCGAGGAAGATGGTCCGGTACCAGCGCGTCGAGGAGCCGATGCCGGAAATCACCCCGATCACTACTGGCAGGATCAAAAAGCGCCAGGCTTCCAGCCCGGCTCCGAAACCGGAAATCGGTACCAGACGCCAGAGCTTGCTGATCAGATATTGCCCACCGATGATGTAGAACAGACCAGAGATGGACATCATCGCTACACACAGCACGACCCCCCAGAAATCAAAAGCCGTAGCCCGGAAGAAAGCCAGAGTCAGGGCAAAAGTGACCGTGACGAGCAGGCCGAGGATAAAGGTCGGCAGCGCGATAGCCAACGACGGCCCCATGCGTCCGCTGATCTCGCGGGCAATGTCCCGTCCATCCTCGGCACGGCCAAAGTCACCAACGAACATGCGTGCCGATTTCTGGAAAAACACGGTATCGGTGACTGTCGACAGACCGGAGGCCTCAGCGTTAATCAGCAATGGCTTGTCGTAGCCACGCTCGACCTTCCATTTCTGGATCGCCTCCGGCGTCACCCGCTTCACGCCGAGCTGCATGCGCGCCATGTCATCGGGCGTATTGACCACGAAGAACAGGGCAAAGGTAACGAGATTTACCCCGATCAGGATCGGCAGGGCGTAAAGAAGACGGCGAACGATGTAAGCGAGCATTGCCCCGATTATGCCAAGAGCTGGCCATAAGTGCTAAGGCAAGGCATGCAAGGAAGCACACAAAGCTTTACATACCTCTGACAGGACAATTTTAAGCGTCGGTTATACTGCGTCCCGTCCGAAGGCGACTGAAGCAAAAGGCCAACAGACAAAAAGAAAAAGCCACATATCCAAGTCGTTGTTTTGACATAAATAATGTGGCTTGTTCGGGTGCTGGCGGAGAGGGTGGGATTCGAACCCACGGTACCTTGCAGTACGCCTGATTTCGAGTCAGGTACATTCGACCACTCTGCCACCTCTCCGCAGCGGCCGGGATAATAGCACAACTGATGTACTGGATAAAACGACTATTACTGTTGACAGCATCCCTGATCGCCGCCGGTTGCGGCGAGGTTGGCCCATTGCCATTTCCGACACCAGCCCAGCATGATCTCGTCGTCCTCACCCGTCCCGGTCTGCTCACTTATTCGACCGATGACAACGGCAACCCGGCCGGCATCGAATACGATCTGACACAAGCCTTCGCTCAGGAACTCGGTGTCGGCGTCAGATATGTCGTCGTAGCGCCGGAAGAACTGGAAGCCCAGCTTACCGAAAGCAAGTATCACCTTGCCGCTGCCTGGCTCTCGCCAATGGCCAACAGCGCCATCCAGTCGACACCGGCCATTTTTCAGACACGAGACATTCTTGCCCAGCACGAGGCATCGTTGGCGCTCACTGAACGCTCGCAACTGACCGGCAAGACGGTGCATGTCATGGCCGGCACCCGCCAGGCGAAAACGCTGGCCAGCCTGGCCAAGGAAATACCGGGACTCAAGGTCGTCGAAGTCGGCCAGGGCGACATCCTTGATCTGCTGGAAAAACTTGGCAATCGTCAGATCGAGTACGTCGCTATCGACGAGGGCTTTGAGGACATTGCCAACCAGTACGTTCCCAACCTGCGTACCACACTGGCGCTGAGCGAAACACGTCCGGTAGTCTGGCTGCTCGGCCAGCATCCAAATGCAGAACTCAAGGCTCGCCTCGACGCCTTCATCGAGCGGGTGCAACACGATGGCACACTGGCCCGACTGGAAGACCGCTACCTCGGCCATGTCCGGCGCCTAGAACAAGGCGACATCATCAAATTTCTTGGTGAGATAGAAACCACGCTCCCCAAATTCCGCAAGTACTTCCAGGCGGCCCAAGCCCTGACCGGCATCGACTGGCGATTGATTGCGGCAGTGGCCTACCACGAATCGCATTGGGATCCGAACGCAACCAGCTATACCAATGTGCGCGGGATCATGATGCTAACCGAAGATACGGCCGACCACCTGGAGGTCAGCAACCGACTCGACCCCAGCGAAAGCATCCTGGCCGGCGCCCGCTATATCAATATGCTGAAGGAACAGTTGCCGGAAGAAACCGAGGAGCCGGATCGCACTTGGCTGGCGCTGGCTGCCTACAATATTGGCCCCGGCCACTTCAATGCGGCACGGACGCTGGCCAAACAATTGAAAGCCGACCCAAACACCTGGTACGAGATGAAGCGGATCTTGCCCAAGCTTGCGCAGCCGAAGGTTTACCAGCAATTGAAAACTGGTCGAGCTCGGGGTGGTGAAGCAGTGATCCTGGTGGAAAATATCCGCAGCTATTACGACATTCTGCAGCGCAATACCGCCCCCTTCGGACCGACGCCAGCTGCTGCAGAAAGTCTAAAACGGCTGGTCGCGGAGGTTGAAGGACGTCGAAAAACCTACGTCAGGAAGATGGCTGCTTCAAAGGCCATCAATGCCACCGGCACAGATACCTCAACAGCCGCATTCAGGTTGCCGACCATCGAATCAGGCAAATACCCTGCCCGACCGGCAGAAAACGAATAAGGGGTTTCCGCCCGCGCCGGAGCGCGAGCGGCGATCGATTCCGATCAGGCGGCCGAGAGAACCTCAAGCCCGCCCATATACGGACGCAGCACAGCAGGAATTGTCACGCTGCCATCGGCGTTCTGGTTGTTTTCCAGAATTGCCACCAGCGTGCGGCCTACGGCCAGACCCGAGCCGTTCAAGGTGTGGCACAACTCGGTCTTGTTCTTGTCGTTGCGGAAACGCGCCTGCATGCGGCGAGCCTGGAAGGCACCAAAATTGGAGCAGGACGAAATCTCGCGATAGGTGTTCTGCGCCGGCAGCCAGACTTCGAGGTCGTAGGTCTTGGCAGCAGAAAAGCCCATATCGCCCGAGCACAGCGCCATGCGGCGATAAGGCAGCTCCAGCTTCTCGAGAATGATCTCGGCTTGCCGAGTCAGTTCCTCGTGGGCTTCGGCCGATTTCTCCGGATGCACAACCTGCACCAACTCGACCTTGTCAAACTGGTGCTGGCGGATCATGCCGCGCACGTCACGACCACCGGAGCCGGCTTCGGAACGGAAGCACGGCGTGTGACAGACAAACTTCAGCGGCAGCGCTTCGGCGGAGAGGATTTCGTCACGCACGATGTTGGTCACCGGCACTTCGGCTGTCGGGATCAGGTAAAGCGGATCCTGATCGCCGCGCAACACCTTGAACAGGTCTTCCTCGAACTTGGGCAACTGGCCGGTACCGTACAAGCTTGCGGCATTGACGAGGTAAGGGGCATAGAGTTCGGTATAACCATGTTCGGCGGTATGCGTGTCGAGCATGAACTGGGCAAGTGCCCGATGCAGACGGGCCAGGCCGCCCTTCAGCAGCGAGAAACGGGCGCCGGAAATCTTGGCAGCGGTGCCGAAATCAAGCTGGCCGAGCGCCTCGCCGACATCGGTATGGTCCTTGACCTCGAAATCGAAGACGCGCGGCGTCCCCCAGCGCTTGATTTCGACATTACCGGTTTCGTCACTGCCAACGGGCACGCTGTCATCTGGAATATTCGGCAGCGCGGCGAGAATGGCGTTGAATTGGGTCAAGAGTTCGCCAAGGCGGGCTTCGGATGCCTTCAGCTCATCGCCGATCAAGCCAACCTGCGCCATCACCTCGGAAGCGTCTTCACCCTTGCCCTTCAACATACCGATCTGCTTGGACAGGCTGTTGCGCTGAGCCTGCAGTTCCTGCGTACGGGTCTGCAGTGTCTTGCGCTCGGCTTCCAGTGCAGAAAATTCGGAGAAATCGATAGGCTTGCCGCGCTTGGCCAGGCCCTCGGCAACGGCGTCAAGATTGGAGCGGAGTTGTTGAATGTCGAGCATGCTTGTTCCTGAAAGTCTCGGTCGACCGCAAAAACGGCCAAAAATGAAATTATACGCGACGGAACAGGCGGCCTACGACGCTCCACAGCTTGCCCAGTAAGAAGCCGGCGATAATCAGGAAAATCGCCAGCAACCCTAAAAAGACCAGCGGCGATGCGAGCATCGTCCACAAGCCACCGAGCACCATGCCCTCCTCGCCAAAAGACGCTATCCAGTTGGAGAACGGCTCCGGCGAAGTATTGATCGCCAGGCGACTACCCGCCTTGGCGAAATGCGTTCCGGCCGTGATCGTGCCGCCAATCAGCCCGGCTGCCACCGTCCATGAAGGATCGACATCGCCCATGGCAAAAGCCGCCAGCAGCGCCCCCGCCGGAATGCGGATGAAGGTCTGGAAGCTGTCCCACAGCGAATCGAAGGCTGGCACCTTGTCGGCAATCAGTTCGGCCAAGGCCATGATGCCAGCCAAGACGATGACCAGCGGGTTGTGCAGCACGGCCAGCGTTTCCGGCAAGTGCAGATAGCCAAAAGTCGACAGCAGCCCGGCCAGAAAAACCACGAGATACAGCCGCAAACCGCTCGCCCAGGCCAGACCAGCCGACAGCGCGACGGTCTGCACCATCTCCACTATTTCTTGCCCGCCTTGCGATCCAGATCGCGCAGATGGGCCAGTTTTTCCCCGATCTTGCCCTCCAGGCCGCGGGGTGTCGGCGCATACCAACCTGGCTCGGGCATGCCATCCGGCAGATAACTTTCACCGGCCGCATAGGCTTCCGGCTCGTCATGGGCGTAGCGGTACGCCTTGCCGTGGCCGAGTTCCTTCATCAGCTTGGTCGGCGCGTTGCGCAGGTGGTTCGGCACCGATCGCGAACCATCCTGCTTCACGAAGGCTCGCGCTGCGTTGTAGGCGTTGTAGCCGGCATTCGACTTGGCCGCCACCGCCAGATAGGTCACGGCCTGGGCCAAGGCCAGTTCCCCCTCCGGCGAGCCGAGCCGTTCGTAGGTTTCAGCCGCATCGTTGGCGATCTGCATGGCGCGCGGATCAGCCAGACCAATATCTTCCCAGGCCATGCGAATGATCCGCCGAGCCAAGTAGCGCGGGTCGGCACCGCCGTCGAGCATGCGGCAGAACCAATACAGCGCGCCATCGGGGCTGGAGCCGCGTACCGACTTGTGCAAGGCCGAAATCTGGTCGTAGAAGGCATCGCCGCCCTTGTCGAAACGGCGCAGGTTCTGCGCCATCGTCGATTCGATAAAGGCGCCATCAACCGCCGCAATCCCCGCCGCATGGGCCGCTGTTCGGGCCTGTTCAAGCAGGTTCAGCAAACGCCGGGCGTCACCATCAGCCAGACCGATCAACCGTTCGCGTGCCCCTGAATCGAAGGTCAAATCAGCCAATGCCCGATCACAGGCCCGGTCGAACAAGGTGCCCATTTCGGCTTCGTCGAGCGACTTCAGCACATAGACTGAAGCCCGCGACAGCAGCGCTGAATTCACCTCGAAAGAGGGGTTCTCGGTCGTCGCGCCAATGAAGGTGAACAGCCCGGATTCGACAAACGGCAAAAAGCCGTCCTGCTGCGCCTTGTTGAAACGGTGAATTTCATCGACAAACAGGATGGTCCGCTTGCCCTGCCCGCGCCACATCTCTGCCTGTACCACGGCCTCGCGGACTTCCTTGATACCGGAGAACACTGCCGACAGTGCAATGAATTCGCACTTGAATTGCGTCGCCATCATCCGCGCCAACGTGGTTTTGCCGACCCCAGGCGGTCCCCACAGGATCATCGAATGCGGCTGACCGGACTCGAAGGCCAGACGCAGCGGCTTGCCCGGCCCGAGCAGGTGCTGTTGGCCGATCACCTCATCCGGTATCAACGGGCGCAGTTGCTCAGCCAGCGGGGCATTACGGTCAACGGCATCGGAGGAAAACAAATCGCTCAATCAGGAACCCTATCTAGCAAAAACGCCACCCTATCGTGACTTTCGGCGAGTGTACCCGCAGACTGCCGACAACCCAAACCACCACACTTCCACCGCCGGGTGGCGTAGCTATCAGCGACAGTCCGGGAAGGCGCAGAATGCTGGTTCGTTGACATACTATTTATTGCCAACGGAAGCCCCCGAAACACCGCCGCCTCAACGATCTTGACCGGAGCGCCAGCAATGCCCTCTTTCTCAGCCCTGCTCAACGAAATCCGCCATTGCCAGTTGTGTGCCGAGCACCTGCCACTCGGCCCCAGACCGGTATTGCAGGCCGCCAGAAGCGCCCGCATTCTGGTGGCCGGGCAGGCCCCTGGGCGTAAGGTGCATGCCTCCGGGGTTCCTTTCGACGATGCCAGTGGCGATCGCCTGCGGCAATGGCTGGGGGTGTCACGGGAGATATTCTACGACCCGGCGCGCATCGCCATCCTTCCCATGGGCTTCTGCTTCCCTGGCACGGGCAAGTCGGGCGATCTGCCACCCCGGCCGGAATGTGCACCTGCCTGGCGGCAGCGTGTACTGGCCGAGCTCGGGCAGATAGAACTGACGCTGGTGATCGGCCAATATGCGCAGGCCTACCATCTGCCGGACGCAACGGGGAACCTGACCGACACGGTGCGCGACTGGCGCCGGCACTGGCCGGCCGTGCTGCCACTGCCCCACCCCAGCCCGCGCAACAACCTGTGGCTGAGCAGAAATCCGTGGTTCGAAGCGGAGGTATTGCCGGCGCTGCGCCAACGGGTTGCCGAAGTGCTGGGCTGATTCGGCCCGCCTTTACTCGCCGACCACGTCGGCGCCGGCCGGCGGGGTAAATTTGAAGGTCGTGGCCGGGAGAGCCGGGTTGCGCTCCATCTTCGAGAAGCGAATCTGCGTAGTCTGGCCGAAGCTATCGAACAATTCCATAGCCTTCAGGTCACCACCAGAAAAGCCCAGACGGACTTTTTCGAAGCCGCTGTCACCTGCCTTGGGCGTCGCATCAACCCAGGCCATGCCTTCTGCCTCACCAGCATCCTTGAGCGTGAAGTTCTTTTCCAGATCGTTGTTGCCAGAGAGCAGTGCCGCCGGCGAACTGCCGATGGCCTGCCCGGCCTTGCGCACAGTGACCTGCTGCAACTCGGGATCGTGAATCCAGATTTTCTCGCCATCGCCAACGACCAGTTGCGGGTAGGGTTTGACAATTTCCCAGCGTAGCTTGCCAGGACGGGAAATGGCGACAGTACCGGAGGATTGCTGCGGCTTGCGGCCATTCCTGGAAATCACCGCTTGCGAAAACTCGGCTTTCAGCGTGCGAGTGTTTTTCAGGAAGTCATGCAATTGATCAACCGCGCCAGCATGGGCAAGCAGAGGAAGAAGTACGAAGCTCGTGGCAGACAGGATTTTTTGGACGATGTTCATGCGCATAGCTTACCGCGCCAACCAGTGGCGCGGTGTTTCAGGGTGTAACAAATTGATTGCTTTGCTGCAGACCTTACTCGGCCGGCTTCTTCATCAATACTTCACGGCCGCCACGACCATCCATGGTCGACACCAGGCCGGCCTTTTCCATGGCTTCGATCAGTCGCGCCGAGCGGTTGTAGCCGATGCGCAGGTGGCGCTGGACCAGCGAAATGGAGGCACGCTGGTTCTTGAGCACGATATCGACCGCCTGGTCGTAGAGCGGATCGCTCTCGGCATCGCCACCGCCCTCGCCGCTTTCGCCGCCCTCCTCTTCATCACCCCCCGAACCGGTCAGGATGTCTTCGATATATTCCGGCGCCCCGGTCGCCTTCAAATGCTCGACGACGCGATGCACTTCATCATCGGACACGAAGGCACCATGAACACGGGTCGGATAACCGGTACCCGGCGCCAGATAGAGCATGTCGCCCTGACCAAGCAGCGCCTCGGCCCCCATCTGGTCAAGGATGGTCCGTGAGTCGATCTTGCTCGACACTTGGAAGGACAGGCGGGTCGGAATATTGGCCTTGATCAGGCCGGTAATGACATCAACGCTCGGCCGCTGCGTCGCCAGCACGAGGTGGATGCCGGAAGCCCGGGCCTTCTGGGCCAGACGGGCGATCTGCTCCTCGACCTTCTTGCCGACGACCATCATCAGGTCGGCCAGCTCGTCGATGATGACGACGATGAAAGGCATGGTCTTCAGCGGCTCCGGGGTTTCCGGGGTCAGGGTGAGCGGGTTCGGGATGTGCTCGCCGCGCTTTTCGGCATCACGAATCTTGGTGTTGAGGCCGGCGATATTGCGAACGCCCATGGCCGACATCAGCTTGTAGCGCTTCTCCATCTCGGTGACGCACCAGTGCAGCGCATTGGCCGCCTGCTTCATGTCGGTGACGACCGGCGCCAGCAGGTGCGGAATGCCCTCGTAGATCGACAGTTCGAGCATCTTCGGGTCGACCATGATCAGGCGCACCTGATCCGGCTCTGCCTTGTAGAGCATCGAGAGAATCATTGCATTGACGCCGACCGATTTGCCGGAACCGGTCGTCCCGGCGACCAGCAGGTGCGGCGTCTTGGCCAGGTCGGCCACCACCGGCAAGCCGCCGATGTCCTTGCCGAGGCAGACGGTCAGCGGGCTGGTCATGTCGTTGTATGGCTTGCTGGAAATGATCTCGGACAGCTTGACCGTCTGCCGCTTGGGATTGGGCAGTTCGAGCGCCATGCACGACTTGCCTGGTACCGTTTCGACGACGCGGATCGACACCATGGCCAGGGCGCGCGCCAAGTCGCGGGCCAGGTTGACGATCTGGGCACCCTTGACACCAACGGCCGGCTCGATTTCGTAACGGGTAATCACGGGGCCGGGCATTGCCGCCAACACTTTCACCTGCACGCCGAAGTCGGCCAGCTTGCGTTCGATCAGTCGCGACGTGTATTCCAGCGTTTCGGCGCTGACCGTTTCGGTAGCCGGCGGCGCGGGGTCAAGCAAGTGCAAGGGCGGCAACTGTCCACCAAAAATAGCCTCGGGGAACAGTGCGACCTGCTTTTCCCGTTCGATACGTGCCTCAGCCTTTTTGGAGACCGGCACTTCGGGTGGCGGTGTCTCGATGATGATTGGTTCGTGCAGTTCGACGCGGCGCTTTTCTTCCTCAACCACGACTTCGCGCTGCTGCGCGACTTCCTTGCCGATCTGCCGATCACGCCACGCATCGACGCGGCCGTAGAAAAAGCCGACAAACGTCTCGAGCAGCACACCCAATTGTTCAAAGGCCCACAACCAGGACATGCCGGCAAAAATGCTCCAGCCAGCCGCCATAATCGACAACAGCAACAAGGTCGAGCCGGTATAACCGAGCTGGGTAGACAGAACCCTGCCAAGTTCGATGCCCAGCATGCCACCAGGCGCCAACGGCAGCTCCGCCTTCATCGAATAAAAACGTAGCGCTTCGAGCGAAGAACTGGCCAACAGCAGAAACGAGAACCCGCCCAGCGCAATGAACAAGGGATGCTGCTTGTGCTCTTCCGGTGAATTGAACCGGCGGAACCCCCACCAGACAAACATGCCGAGCAACACAATCCACCACCAGGCGGAGAGACCAAAAATATAGAGCATCAGGTCCGCAATCCAGGCCCCCGCCCGCCCGGCCGGGTTGTGCATGGTCTGCGAGATGACGGCGTGCGACCAACCCGGATCTTCCTTGCTGAATCCCCACAAGGCCATGATCAGGAACAGCGCGATAGCACCAAGCCCCAGCCAGCGTGATTCCTGTAAAAGGTTGCCAATTTTTTCCGGCAACGGGCTGGGCGCTGCCCGCCGATCAACTGCCCTAGCCCCCATCCTCACGCCCCCGGGATGACCGTCAGGTCATTCTCGATACGGATGTAGCCGCTCAATTCCAGGTCGCGCATGACCTTGCTGACCATTTCGCGCGATGCGCCAATCATTTTCGCCATATCCTGCTTCGACATTTTTTTCTTGATGATACGTCGCCCATCAACGACTTCCGACATGTCCAGCAGAAGACGGGCAACCCGGCCATAAACATCCAGCAACGCCAGGCTCTCGATCTTGCGATCCGCCTCGCGCAAACGCAGCACCAGCGTCTTCATCAACTTCTGCGTCACCTGAAAATTGTCCTGCAGGCAGCGTTGCAAGGATTCCTTGCTGAGAAACAGCAACTCGCATGGCTCGGCCGCAACCACGTTGGCTGAGCGCGGACTGCCGTCGATCAGGCCCATCTCGCCAAAAAACTCGCTCGGGCCAAGCCAGGCGAGAATGATTTCGCGACCATCTTCATCGGTATTGGTGACCTTCGCCCGCCCGCTGAGCAGGATGTACAGGGAATCCGTGCTGTCGCCGGCCCTGACCACGGATGCGCCACGTTCGACACGCTTTCGTCCGGAGACCTTGGAGAGTTTCTCCAGTTCGACGTCGTCCAGCCCGGAAAACAACGGTACGTTGCGCAAAACCACCAGACTTAAACCGCAAGGGGTAGTTGCCATAAATCAGTTTCCGTTCATAGAGTTACGAAACAATTATAAACCGCTTTCCCAAATTACATAGGAACTTCGGAAAAATTGGAAGCTCAGACAACGCTATAATTTTCCGATCAGTCACCCAAGAGGATCGTCATGCCCCAGAATGTCCGCCACAATCCCCTCATCATCCTCGGTTCTGGCCCGGCCGGCTATACCGCTGCCGTCTATGCTGCCCGCGCCAACCTCAAGCCGGTGCTGATCACCGGCATGGCCCAGGGCGGCCAGTTGATGACCACGACCGAAGTCGATAACTGGCCAGCTGCCGCCGATGGCATTCAGGGTCCGGAACTGATGGCCAATTTCGAAGCCCATGCCCGTCGCTTCGAAACTGAAATCGTGTTCGACCATATCCACACCACCCTGCTGACCGAAAAGCCCTTCACGCTGATCGGCGATGCCGGCACCTACACCTGCGACGCACTGATCATCGCGACCGGCGCTTCAGCCATGTACCTTGGCCTGCCTTCCGAAGAAACCTTCGCCGGCAAGGGCGTTTCGGCCTGCGCCACCTGCGACGGCTTCTTCTACCGCAACAAGCCGGTCGCCGTTGTCGGCGGTGGCAACACCGCTGTCGAGGAAGCACTGTACCTCGCCAATATTGCCAGCCATGTGACAGTGATTCACCGCCGCGAGAAGTTCAAGGCCGAGAAAATCATGCAGGACAAGCTCTTCCAGCGCGAAAAGGAAGGCAAGGTCACCATCCTCTGGAACAGCACACTGGACGAAGTACTCGGCGACGACTCCGGCGTTACCGGCCTGTCGATCAAGAACGTGAAGAGCGGGAAAACCCAGAAGGTCGACGTGCACGGCGTCTTCATCGCCATCGGCCACAAGCCGAATACCGATATTTTTGCTGGCCAACTGGAAATGGACAACGGCTACCTGGTCACACAGGCTGGCCGCAATGGCAACGCCACGCAAACCAGCATTCCCGGCATCTTCGCCGCCGGCGACGTGCAGGACCAGATCTACAAGCAGGCCTGCACCTCGGCGGGCTCGGGCTGCATGGCAGCGCTCGATGCTGAGCGTTACCTGGACAACCTCGGTCACGCCTGAACCAACTTGATCGATCCGGAAGACCTCGCTGCCTTCCAGGCGGCAGTGGCCGACATCAAGCCACTGCCGCCGGTCAACCGTGTTCATCTGACCAAACCGCCACGACCAGTCTCGGCCCGACCGTTCGCCAGCAAAAAAAGTCCGCCAGCGCAGAAAAAACGCCGTAATGAGACCTTGCCGGCACACTGGAATTCCGCTGCCGAATCTCCTACCACCAACCCGGACAGCAAGCTGGAACCGGACCTGGCTGCATTTCGCGCTGCGATGGCTGGCGTCCAGCCACTGCCCTCACCCAATCTTGTCCAGCACGGCACCTGCCCGCCGCCACCTCGCCCGCTGCAACACATCGCCGACGAACAGGCGGCGCTGCATGAAAGTTTGCATGGCCACATCGGCCTGCAAGACCGCCTGGAAGGTGGTGATGAACCGCACTATCTGCGCACAGGCTTGGCCCAGAATGTTCTTCGTGACCTGCGACGCGGGCGCTGGGTCGTTCAGGATGAAATCGACCTGCACGGCCTGAATCGTGACGAAGCCCGCCATTTACTCGCCAGCTTCCTGGCCGAATGCCTGCATCACGGCAAGCGCTGCGTGCGCGTAGTTCACGGCAAGGGCCTGGGCTCACCACAGAAGCTCTCCATCCTGCGCCAACTGGTCCGCGGCTGGCTGGCCCAGCGCGAAGAAGTCCTGGCCTACTGCCAGGCCAAGCCACACGACGGCGGCGAAGGCGCCCTGCTCGTCCTGCTGCGCGCCCCGAAAAAACAAAGGGCGACCTGAGTCACCCTTTTCTGGCACTACCCTGCGGTCGATAGCGACCGCGAAGACGTCATCAGACAGCCGCTTCGTCGGTTTCGCCCGTACGGATGCGCACCACCTGCTCAACCGGCATCACGAAAATCTTGCCGTCACCAATCTTGCCAGTACGGGCCGCCTTGATGATCGCGTCGATCGCTGGCTCGACATTGTTCGAGTTCACAACAATCTCGATCTTGATCTTGGGCAGAAAATCGACGACATATTCCGCACCACGGTACAGTTCGGTATGACCTTTCTGACGGCCAAAACCTTTGACTTCAGTCACAGTCAAGCCGCTGATGCCGATTTCCGACAAGGCTTCGCGCACTTCGTCGAGCTTGAAAGGCTTGATAATGGCTTCGATTTTCTTCATGGGCTGATTCCTCTCTACAGTTTCTTAAAATTCGTCCGCATACCGATTGGTAATAGGATAACGCCAATCCTTGCCAAAGCCACGCGGTGTGATGCGAATGCCGATTGGCGCCTGCCGGCGCTTGTATTCGGCAATGCGCAGCAAGCGAACGACCCGGCGAACATCGGCTTCCGGCAGACCAGCCGCAATAATCTCGCGCGGGCTACGGTCCTCTTCCATGTAGGCACGAACGATCGCATCGAGTATTTCGTAGGGTGGCAGCGAGTCCTGATCGGTCTGATCGGGTTTCAGTTCGGCCGACGGTGGCCGGACGATGATGTTTTCCGGAATAACCGGATCGCCTTGGCACAGGGTATTGCGGTAAACCGAGAGACGATAGACCAGGGTCTTGTAGACGTCCTTGATCACGGCAAAGCCACCGGCCATGTCGCCGTATAGCGTGCAGTACCCGACTGCCATTTCTGACTTGTTGCCGGTCGTCAGCACCAGCGCACCGGTCTTGTTCGACAACGCCATCAGGATATTGCCACGGATACGGGCCTGGATATTCTCTTCGGTCGTATCAGCCGGCAAGCCGGCGAACAATGGATCGAGCATGGCGCCATAGACTTCCATCGCTGGTGCGATAGCGATTTCGTCATATTGGACGCCGAGAACGCGGATCATCTCGCGCGAATCATCGAGGCTCATCTGCGCAGTATAGGGCGATGGCATCATCACGGCGCGGACCTTGTCAGCCCCCAACGCGTCAACCGCCACACACAGCGTCAAAGCCGAGTCGATACCGCCAGACAAGCCGATGATCGCGCCCTTGAAACCCGTCTTGCCGATATAGTCGTGCACACCGACAACCAGTGCCTTGTAGGCCTCGGCTTCGAGCGAAAGTTCGTCAGCCATGTCGTCCGAGTGCAAGCGACCGGCATCAAAATCAACGATCCCCAGCGCCTCTTCAAACTGTGGCAGGCGCATGCAGCAGTTTTTCCTGGCATCCAGCGCAAAAGAGGCGCCATCGAAGACCAGTTCATCCTGACCACCGACCAGGTTGCAGTAAACAGCGGGAATCCCCGTCGCATCGATGCGGTCACCAAGCACCTGAATACGCTGCTGGTGCTTTTCGAGATGGCATGGGGAAGCATTGAGAACGAGCAACAACTCGGCGCCAGCCTCGTGCGCCAACTCGGCTGCGCCAGCTTCCCAGATGTCGGCACAGATGTTGATGCCGCAACGCACACCAGCCAACGTCACAACGCAAGCTTCAGTCCCCGGCTCGAAATAACGCTTCTCGTCGAAAACTTCGTAATTGGGCAGGCGCATCTTGCGATAGAGCGCCTTGCTCCGGCCATTTTCAATGACCGTGGCCGCGTTGTAACAGCGACCTTCATGCTCTTCCGGATGTCCGACAACGACCGCGATACCTTCAACACGGGAGACCAGATTGTCGAGAGCCCGCTGGCAGGCCCGATAAAAATCCGGGCGTAGCAGCAGGTCTTCCGGCGGGTAACCACACAACGCCAGCTCCGGCGTCAGCAGAACCTGGGCGCCGCGGGCTTTAGCTTCGCTAGCGCATTTGATGATGCGTTCGACGTTGCCCGTCAAGTCACCGACGGTAGCGTTGAACTGGGCAACGGCGATACGCAACATGATGGCTTAGTAGTTCGGCTTGTCCTTGGCGTCGTTATAACGCTGAACACCTTCCATCACTTCCTTGCGGGCGGCATCGATATCTTCCCAGCCATTGACCTTGACCCACTTGCCCGGCTCCAGATCCTTATAGTGCTCGAAGAAATGGGAAATCTGCTTGCGCAGCAATTCCGGCATGTCTTCGATGGACGTGACGTCCTTGTACAGCGGGGTGAGCTTGTCGACCGGCACAGCCAGCAACTTGGCATCGTTGCCACCTTCGTCGGTCATCGACAGTTGGCCCAGCGGGCGGCAGCGGACGACAACGCCCGGCGGCAGGGAGAACGGTGCAACAACCAACACGTCAACCGGATCACCGTCACCAGCGATGGTGTGCGGGATGTAGCCGTAGTTGCAGGGATAGTGCATGGACGTGGACATGAAGCGATCGACGAAGATCGCGCCGCTTTCCTTGTCAACTTCGTACTTGACCGGCTCGGAGTGAGCGGAAATCTCGATGATGACGTTGAAATCGTCGGGGAGGGACTTGCCGGAAGGAACGTTGTTAAGAGCCATGTTGTATCTCTCTGCGTTTAGGTTTGAGAACTTGTGATTATAACGCCGGACTGGCCTTTCTCATTGCCAGGCAGCAAGGAACTCCTGCCATTGCGGCGTGCCGATCTTGGCCAGTTGCGCCTTGACGAATTCGCCCTCGGCGACCTCTTCCTCGGCCGTCAACTCACCGCGCAAGCGACGGAAACGGTTATAGACGAGGTAGGTATTGATGACGTCGGTCTCGCAATAATCGCGAATCTCGGCAATCTTGCCGGCCTGCCAGGCTTCCCAAACCTTGCCACCATCCATGCCGAGCTTGCCGGGAAAGCCGAACAGCTTGGCCAGATCGTCGAGCGGCGCATTAGCCCGGCCGTTATAAAGCGCAAGCAGGTCCATCAGGTCGAGATGACGTGTGTGGTAGCGGCTGATGTAGTTGTTCCACTTGAAATCGCGACTGTCAGCGTAGTCACCATCGCCCATGTCCCAGTAACGCGGCGCAGCAACGCCGTGTAGCATGCCGCGATAGTGCAGTACCGGCAAGTCGAAACCACCGCCGTTCCAGGAGACGATCTGCGGCGTGAATTTCTCGATGCCATCGAAGAAGCGCTGGATGATTGCCCCTTCATTCAGATCCGGCTCGGACAGCGACCAGACCTTCAGTCCCTCACTCGTCCGCAGCACGCAGGAGATGGTCACCACACGTTGCAGATGCAGTTGAAGGAAGTCGTTGCCGGTCTTGGCCCGGCGCTGCTGGAAGGCGAGCTCGGCGACCTCATCGTCGGAAAGCTCACCCGGCAGATCATTCAGGCGGCGCAGGCCGGCGACATCGGGAATCGTTTCGATGTCAAAAATCAGAACAGGCTTCATGCCGGGAAAACACCAGTCGAGAGATAACGGTCACCACGGTCGCAGATGATCGAGACGATCACCGCATTCTCCAGTTGCTGCGACAGGCGCAGGGCCACGGCGAGCGCACCACCCGAGGAAATGCCGGCAAAAATCCCCTCTTCCATCGCCAGGCGCCGGGTCATCGCCTCAGCATCAGCCTGACTGACGTACTCGACGCGATCGACATTGGTCTTGTCGAAAATTTTCGGCAGATAGGCTTCCGGCCACTTGCGGATGCCGGGGATCTGGCTGCCGTCTTCCGGCTGGCAGCCAACGATCTCGATGGCCGGGTTCGCCTCCTTCAAGAAACGACTGGTTCCCATGATGGTCCCAGTCGTTCCCATGCTGGATACGAAATGGGTAATTTTGCCATCGGTATCGCGCCAGATTTCCGGGCCGGTACCTTCGTAATGGGCCAGCGGATTATCAGGGTTGGCGAACTGGTCAAGGATGATGCCCTTGCCTTCGTCGCGCATCTTGTCGGCCACGTCGCGTGCCAGTTCCATACCGCCATCCTTGGGCGTCAGAACCAGTTCCGCGCCGTAGGCACGCATGCTCTGCCGACGCTCGACACTCTGGTTTTCCGGCATAACAAGGATCATCCGGTACCCCTTGATCGCCGCCGCCATGGCCAGCGCGATGCCGGTATTACCTGAGGTTGCCTCGATCAGGGTATCGCCAGGCTTGATGTCGCCACGCGCCTCGGCATGGACGATCATCGACAGCGCGGGTCTGTCCTTGACTGAACCAGCCGGATTATTCCCCTCCAGCTTGGCCAGGATGACATTGCCTCGCTTGTCGTTGTCAGCACCGGGAATACGCACCAGACGTACCAGTGGCGTGTTTCCGACAAAATCCTGCAGGGTTTTATACATTGCGCTGGAGCCACTCGATATATTGGGAGACGCCCTCCTCAACCGTGGCCATCGGTGCATCGTAACCGGCAGCCCGCAGTTTGCCCAGATCAGCCTGCGTGAACGCCTGATACTTGCCCTTCAGCGCCTCGGGGAAGGCGACATACTCCAGCAAGCCCTGTGCCCGCAACGCTTCCAGCGACAAGGCACTTTCACTCCTGGCTTTGCGGCAGCCATTGACCGCCGCCACGGCGACATCATTGAAGCTCTGCGCCCGGCCGGAACCCAGATTGAAAATGCCAGACTTTTCCGGATGATCCAGGAAGAACAGATTGACCTTGGCCACATCGCCAACGAAGACGAAATCTCGCTGCTGGCCACCATCCGGGTAACCGTGCGAGCCTTCGAACAGCTTCACCTTGCCGTCAGCGCGGAACTGGTTGAAGTTGTGGAAGGCCACCGAAGCCATCCTTCCCTTGTGGGTTTCCCGCGGGCCGTAGACGTTGAAATAGCGGAAGCCAACGATTTGCGATGACGGATTCTGGGCCAGACGCTGGCGAACAATCTGGTCAAACAGAAATTTGGAATAGCCGTAGACGTTGAGCGGGCCTTCGTACTGGCGTTCTTCCTTGAAGGTGCCGCTGGAGCCATAGGTCGCCGCGCTGGAGGCATACAGGAACTGGACGTCCTGATCCTGGCACCAGTCGAGCAGAATCATCGAGTAGCGGTAGTTGTTCTCCATCATGTAACGGCCATCCGTCTCCATGGTGTCGGAACAAGCCCCTTCATGCAGGATGGCGTCGATCTCGCCGTCGAAATGACCGGCCTGGATGCGCTCGATGAAATCGTTCTTGTCGAGATAGTCGACGATGTCGCAATCGATCAGATTCTTGAACTTGTCGGCCTTGGTCAGATTATCGACGGCAATGATGTTCGTGACACCACGCTCATTAAGTGCCTTGACGATGTTGGAACCGATAAAACCGGCGGCGCCGGTGACGACGATGTACATGAGTTTTTTCCCTTACAGTGCAGCGATGAGTTCTTCGCGGCTGACCACGGCAGTTCCAAGCTTGCCGACAACGATGCCAGCGGCGATATTGGCCACACGAATGGCTTCGTCCCAATCGGCACCGGCGGCAATCATCACCGCCAACGTGGCAATGACGGTATCTCCGGCACCGGACACATCAAAAACCTCACGCGCCAGTGCTGGCTGATGATGTACAGCATCGTCGGCGAACAGGGTCATCCCTTCTTCGCTACGGGTGACCAGCAAGGCCTCCAGACCCAGCTCGCCGCGCAACTTGCGCGCCTTGGCAGCCAACTCCTCCTCGGAGGACCAGCGACCGACCACTTCCCGCAACTCCGAGCGATTCGGGGTGATGACCGTCGCACCGGCATATTTCCCCCACTCATCACCCTTCGGATCAACCAACACCGGTTTGTCATGGGAACGGGCAATGCGGATCATCTCGGCGATGTGCGTCAGCCCCCCCTTGCCGTAATCCGAGAGAATGACCACATCGGCCTGGACAACGCGTTGCTCGAAATCGGCCAGCTTGGCCTGCAGAATTTCGTGCGACGGCGTCGTTTCAAAATCGATACGCAGTAGCTGCTGCTGTCGCCCAATGACGCGCAGCTTGACCGTGGTATCGATCTGGCGATCCATATGCAAAGCCGCATCGATCTGCCCTTCGTCGAGCAGGTGGCCAAGAGTACGCCCGGCTTCGTCATCACCGACGACCGACAACAAGGCCGACACCGCACCCAGCGATGCCGCGTTACGCGCCACATTGGCGGCGCCACCAAGACGCTCTTCCATCCGCTCGACCTTGACCACCGGCACCGGCGCTTCCGGTGAGATCCGGTTCACCTCGCCAAACCAGTAGCGGTCCAGCATCACGTCGCCAACGACCAGCAGGCGAACCTGCGACAGCTTTTCCAGCAAGTTGCCACTCATCGCTTAACGCCCGATCGCGAAATACTCGATGCCCGAAGCTCGTACGAATTTCGGGTCATACAGGTTACGGCCATCAAAGATTACCGGATTCTTCAGGGCCTTCTTGATCTCTTCGAAGTCCGGGCTGCGGAATTCTTTCCACTCTGTCACGATGACCAATGCATCGGCATCGGTAAGCGCACCCATCGGATTTTCGGCGTATTTCAGACGCGATTCGTCGCCGTAGATACGCTGCGTTTCGTGCATGGCGACAGGGTCGTAGGCGGTAACCGTGGCACCAGCCTCAAACAGGTCGGCGATCAGTTCACGGCTAGCCGCTTCACGCATGTCGTCGGTGTTGGGCTTGAAGGCGAGCCCCCAGAGGGCGAAGTGCTTGCCTTTGAGATCGCCGAACTTTGCTTTGAGTTTCTTGGTCAGGATGTGCTTCTGGGCATCGTTGGCTTCTTCGACCGCGGTGAGCACCTTGAGGGTGATATCTGCGTCGTCCTGGGCGGTTTTGATCAGCGCCTTGACGTCCTTGGGGAAGCAGGAACCGCCGTAACCGCAACCGGGATAGAGGAAGTGATAGCCGATACGCGGGTCGGAGCCGATACCCTGGCGGACCATTTCGATGTCGGCACCCAGCACTTCGGCCAGATTGGCCAGTTCGTTCATGAAGCTGATGCGGGTGGCGAGCATCGCATTGGCGGCGTACTTGGTGAGTTCGGCACTCTTGATATCAGTGACGATCAGGCGCTCGTGATTGCGCTGGAACGGGGCGTACAGGGCGCGCATCAGATGGATGGCCTGTTCGTCTTCCGCCCCGACGACGATACGGTCGGGACGCATGAAGTCCTCGACGGCAGCCCCTTCCTTGAGGAACTCCGGATTCGATACGACGCTGTAAGGCGTCTTGACACCGCGCTTCTGCAACTCGTCAGCAATGGCGGCATGGACCTTGGCCCCGGTACCGACTGGCACGGTGCTCTTGTCGACGACGACCTTGTAGTCGGTCATCAGGCGGCCAATGTTACGGGCGGCGCCGAGGACGTACTGAAGGTCGGCCGAGCCGTCTTCATCGGGCGGGGTGCCGACCGCAATGAACTGGACCGTGCCGTGCTGGACAGCCTTTTCAATGTCGGTGGTGAAGTGCAGGCGGCCGGCGGCAACGTTGCGGCGAACCATGTCTTGCAGACCGGGTTCGAAGATGGGAATGCCGCCTTCTTCGAGGATGCGGATTTTTTCCGGATCAACGTCCAGACAAAGGACATCGTTGCCTACTTCGGCCAGACAGGTGCCACTGACCAGTCCCACATAGCCGGTACCGACGACGGTAATTTTCATGAGAATTTCCTACAAGGATTGATCGAATTCTTCGCCACGGCGCGGCGGATAAGTTTCCCAACCGCCACAGGCCGGACAGCGCCAGTAGAATTGGCGGGCCTTGAAACCGCAATTATCGCACCGATAGCGGGACAGGCGCTTGGTGTAGCCCTGGATGATGGTCTTGGCCAACTCCACATCCGGACGGACTTCCGGGGCGACCAAGGGCAGGCGCGCACTCATCAGTTTTTCCAGCCCAAGCAGCGTCGGATTGCGTTGCAACTCAGCTCGCACCAAGCGATAGGCCGCTTCCGTCCCCTCGCTCTCCAGCACAAGTTGATAGACCACTTCCAGCAGATCAAGCGAGGGATAACGTTCCAGATAACCACTGAGCAAGGCTATACCTTCGGCCGGCCGCTCCAGCTTGCGATAGGCCTCAAGCAGCCGCTGGGCGACCAGGGCCAGATACGCAGGATCCTGCTGCTCGATACGCTGCCAAGCCTCGATGGCTTCGGTCGTCGCCCCTTCCTGCAGCAATAAATCCCCCTGCAGCAGGCTGGCGCGGACACACTTCCGATTCTCCTGCATGGCCACGTCAAGATACTCGCGCGCCGTATCCGGACGGGACCGCATAATTTCATTAGCCGCCAGTTCGCAGTAATACTCAGCGATCTCGCGATGCGAGGCGACATCCGGCAATTCCCGGGCAATCCCGACCGCCTTCAACCACTCCTTCTCGACCTGGTAGATTTCCAGCAGGTTGCGCTTGGCCTCCTCCTCAAAGGAGCTTCCAAGAAGTTTGTTGAAAATCTCTTCGGCGCGATCCAGCAATCCAGCCTTCAGATAATCCTGCCCCAGCTCCGACAAAGCTTGCAGGCGGACACGCTCTTCAAGATCGGGCAAATCGATCAGGTTCTGGTGCATGCGAATGGCCCGTTCGGTTTCCCCCCTACGCCGGAAGAGATTTCCCAGCGCGAAATGGAGTTCTACGGTCTGTGAATCGACCTTCGCCACTTCGAGAAACGAATCGATGGCCTTGTCCGGCTGCTCGTTGAGCAGGAAGTTCAAGCCTTGAAAATACGAACGCGGCAATGAGCGTGATTCATGCACCACCTGGCGCATATCAACACGAGCCGCTGCCCAACCTAAACCGAAGAAAACCGGAATGAGCAACAACTGCCAGTAATCGAAAAAATCATTCATACGGCGGGAGGCTCTTCCGCCTTGACCACTACAGGCGCTTGATTGGCGGCTCGTTTCAGACGAGAGATTTCACGCCGCTGGCGGAAAATCACGCCAAGCAGGGAAAGAGCGCCGAGAATCACGCCACCGACAAAAAAAGCCAGCAAGGCAATCACCAGTGGCGCTTGCCATGCCTGCCCAGGCAGGAGGCGAAGGCTGACCGGATCGGTATTCTGGGCGGCAAAAACAACCAGAAAGGCGAAGATAACGAGCCGGATGGACCAGGTTAATACTGTCATGACATTCAATAAAAAAGGGCAGTGAAATCATTCACTGCCCTGAATCTACCACATTAGGCCAAGTCCGGCGTTAGATCGCCTGATCGACCCTTTCTCGCAATTCTTTTCCGGCCTTGAAGTGGGGAACCCACTTCGCCGGCACGCTGACCTTTTCCCCCGATTTGGGATTGCGTCCAACACGCGGGGGACGGTAGTTGAGCGCAAAGCTGCCGAATCCACGGATCTCGATACGATCTCCTCGCACAAGTGCTTCGGACATCGCATCGAGAATCATCTTGACCGCAAAATCAGCATCCTTCGCCACCAACTGCGGAAAACGCTCCGCCAGCTGGGCGATGAGCTCGGATTTGGTCATGCTTTTGCCTTATCAGCCTTGCTGGTTGAGCTTGGCCTTCAGCAGGGCACCCAGGTTGGTCGTACCAGAAGCAGCGGCGGAAGACTCTGCAGACAACTTCTGCATGGCTTCGTGCTGTTCGGCATTGTCCTTAGCCTTGATGGAAAGATTGATACCACGGGTCTTGCGATCCACGTTGATGATCATGGCTTCAACGGTATCGCCCACCTTCAGGTGCTGCGACAGGTCGTCGATACGATCACGCGAGAATTCGGAAGCGCGCAGGTAACCTTCGTTCTCGCCGTCCAGAGTCAGCACGGCACCGCGAGCGTCAACCGATTTGACGGTGCAGTTCACAATGCTGTTCTTTTCATGGGTAGCGATGAAGTTGGTGTACGGATCGCCTTCGAGCTGCTTGATGCCAAGGGAGATACGCTCCTTCTCGACGTCGATACCGAGTACGACTGCCTCGACTTCGTCGCCCTTCTTGAAGTTGCGGATGGCTTCTTCGCCGGTCGCAGACCAGGACAGGTCGGACAGGTGAACCAGGCCATCGATGCCACCAGGCAGACCGATGAAGATGCCGAAGTCGGTGATCGACTTGATGGCGCCCTTAACCTTGTCACCCTTCTTGTGGTTCATCGCAAAGTCGTCCCAAGGATTGGCTTGGCACTGCTTCATACCCAGGGAAATACGACGACGCTCTTCGTCGATCTCGAGGATCATGACTTCGACTTCGTCGCCGAGCTGGACAACCTTGGACGGATGAACGTTCTTGTTGGTCCAGTCCATTTCGGAAACGTGAACCAGGCCTTCGATGCCTTGTTCGATTTCAACGAATGAACCGTAGTCGGTCAGGTTGGTGACCTTGCCGAACAGGCGGGTACCGGCCGGGTAACGGCGGGCAATACCAACCCACGGATCGTCGCCCAGTTGCTTCATACCCAGGGAGACGCGGTTCTTCTCGGCGTCGAACTTGAGGATCTTGGCGGTAACTTCGTCACCCACATTGAGCACTTCGCTCGGGTGACGGACACGGCGCCAGGCCAGGTCGGTAATGTGCAGCAGGCCATCGATACCGCCGAGATCGACGAATGCGCCGTAATCGGTGATGTTCTTGACGATACCCTTGACGGTGGTGCCTTCCTTGAGGTTCTCAAGCAGCTTTTCGCGATCTTTGTCGGCGGTAGCTTCGAGCACGGCACGGCGGGACATCACGACGTTGTTGCGCTTGCGATCCAGCTTGATGACCTTGAATTCAAGGGTCTTGCCTTCGTACGGGGTGGTGTCCTTGACCGGACGCATATCGACCAGGGAACCCGGCAGGAATGCACGGACGCCGTTGGACATGACGGTCAGGCCGCCCTTGACCTTACCGGTGATGGTGCCGGTAACGAGGGAGTTGTTGTTCAGGGCTTCTTCCAGGAAGTTCCAGGCGGCGATGCGCTTGGCGCGATCGCGCGACAGGCGGGTAGCGCCGTAGCCGTCTTCCAGCATTTCGATAGCCACTTGGACGAAATCGCCCACCTTGACTTCGAGTTCGCCCTGATCATTCAGGAATTCTTCGAGCGGAACATAGGATTCCGATTTCAGGCCGGCATTGACCACAACGAAGTTGTGATCGATGAGCACCACTTCTGCAGTGATGACTTCGCCTTGACGCATTTCCTGGCGAGCCAGGGATTCTTCAAATAGTTGAGCAAAAGATTCCATTGACGGAGAGAACTTTCATGCTGCTGCGAACCGTGAAATCCACAGCGGGTTAGGGTTTGAAACAAATCACCGGCCACCTGGCCGGCAACACCTTACTGCAACGCTTCCCTGCTCCAGACCAGCACCTGATTCACCGCCTGTTCGATGGTGAGATGCGTGGTGTCGAGCAGCTTGGCATCTGCCTCTTGCCGGAGTGGAGCAACGCTGCGCTGGGAATCGCGCTCGTCACGCTGCCTGAGGTCCAACAGAAGGTCCGCGAGATTAGCAGATAATCCTTTTTCGATCAACTGCTTATACCGACGCTCAGCCCGCGCCTCGGCAGTTGCCGTGAGGAAGACCTTGAGCACCGCCAGCGGGAAGATTACGGAGCCCATGTCACGCCCGTCGCCAACCAGGCCGGGGGCCTTGTTGAAGGCCCGCTGCCGGAACAACAGAGCCTCGCGCACAGCTGGCAGGGCGGCAACTCTGGAAGCGCCGGCCGACATCTCTTCGGTGCGGATGGCATTACCAACCGAGGCACCATTCAGAAGGATATCGCTCTCGGAAAATTCAACATCCAGCCCGGCTGCAATTGCCGCCACAGCCGGTTCATCAGTCCACTCGACCCCCGCTTTTTGAGCGGCAAGGGCAGTCAATCGATACAGCGCCCCCGAATCGAGATAGTCGTAACCCAAGGCCGCTGCGATACGCGCAGCCACTGTACCCTTCCCGGAAGCCGAAGGACCATCGATGGCTATCACCGGCACCGCCGTAGTTACCTTGGCAAAACGCTCAAAATAATCAGGGAAGGTCTTCGCCACGCATTTCGGATCATTGATGCGCAAAGGCGTACCGAAAGCGGCCAGCGAGAAGCACATCGCCATCCGATGGTCATCATAGGTATCAATTGCCGCAGGCTTCAAATCGGCTGGCGTGACACGAATATAGTCTTCACCCTCCTCAACAACGGCACCCAGTTTGCGCAACTCCGTGGCCATCGCGGCAATCCGATCGGTTTCCTTGACACGCCAACTGGCGATATTGCGCAGCGTGGTTGTCCCTTTGGCAAAGAGCGCGGCCGTCGCCAAGGTCATCGCCGCATCGGGAATATGGTTGCAATCGAGGTCGACCGCTACCAAGCCGGATTGAGGCGCCCGCGCTTCCATCCAGTTCGGCCCCATCTCAATTTGGGCACCCATTTTGACCAGCGCCTCGGCGAACTTCACATCGCCTTGGATCGAATCGCGACCGACCCCTTCAACGCGAACAGGGCCGCCACCGATAGCACCCAGCGCGAGGAAATAAGAGGCTGACGATGCATCGCCCTCGACAAAAATCGTTCCCGGCGAAACGTAGCGACTACCGGCACGAACAGTAAACCGCTGCCAGCCATCACGCTCGACGACAACGCCAAAACGCGCCATCGTCGCCAGGGTAATTTCAATATACGGCTTGGAAATCAGTTCGCCGACAACTTCAACGACAACCGTTTCACCAGTCAGCGGCAAAGCCATCAGCAAGCCCGTCAGGAACTGGCTGGAAACATCACCGCGTACATTGACCACGCCGTTCGGCTGAATACTCGCCGGTTTCAGATGCAAGGGCGGAAAACCTTCGTTACCAAGATAGGTGATATCGGCACCTAGCTGACGCAGACCATCGACCAGATCGCCAATTGGCCGCTCATGCATCCTCGCGACGCCCTTGAGGACATAGTTGCCCCCAGCCAGGGCCAAAGCCGCCGTCAATGGACGAAAGGCGGTGCCGGCGTTACCAAGGAATAGCTCGATTTGCTTGACGGGAAAGTGACCGCCACACCCTTTAATTGACCAATTTTCGCCACCAAGGTGCTGAACGCCAACACCTAACGCCTTCAAGGCTTCCAGCATGCGTTCCGTATCGTCGGAGGCCAGAAGATCGCGGACCTCCGTTTCGCCATCCGACAGCGCCGCCAGCAGGAGAACACGATTGGATATGCTTTTTGAGCCAGGCAGACGAACCGTGCCACTGGCGGAAAGCAATTGAGGGAGGTCGAGAAATTCCATGGGCGGGCCACTACCGAAAAAGGACGTAGTCTACTCGCCTCAGGAAAAGACCGAAACCGCTGCTGTTATTCTCTAGGCAGCCAAATCGGCAACGTACTCAGGAACAAATCGCCGCAATCCGGCTTTTACGTCAGAGGTCAGACGAACAGGAACCTGCAACCAGTTCAGCAATTCCTCGCACTCCTCGGCAGACAAATCATCCGAAAAACGAGCAATTCGCAACTTTGGATGCGGCGTCGTAAGCGTCGTTTCATCATCAGCAAGTAGTTCTTCATACAGCTTTTCACCTGGCCGCAAACCGGTGAATTCAATCCGCACATCATCATCGGAAAGGCCTGATAGTCGGATCATGTCCTTGGCGAGATCGACAATCTTGACCGGCTCTCCCATATCGAGAACAAAGATTTCGCCCCCCTTCCCCATCAAACCAGCCTGCAAAACCAACTGCGCAGCCTCGGGTATCGTCATGAAATAGCGAACGATGTCCGGATGAGTTACGGTGATTGGTCCACCTTGAGCTATCTGCTCCCGGAACTTCGGTATGACACTTCCGTTGCTGCCCAGGACGTTCCCGAACCTGACTGTCACGAATTTTGTACTTTGGCCGGCATTGACAGCCAGACAAAGCAGCTCGGCAAGCCGCTTGGTAGCCCCCATCACGTTTGTCGGATTCACTGCCTTGTCAGTCGAAATCAGGACGAATTTTCTTACCCCGAAATCCTGCGCAATCCTCGCTACCGTATGAGTTCCCAAGGCGTTGGTCCGCACGGCCTGCCAGGCATTGACGCTTTCCATCAAAGGCACATGCTTGTAAGCAGCAGCATGGAACACGACAACCGGCCGCTCTTGAGCAAATATCTCCGTGACGCGATCCTTGTCACGAACATCAGCAGCCCATGACTGGCACTGCAACAACGGATGGCTGACACTCAACTCTTCGCCAATGCTGTAGAGCGCGAACTCGGAAGCATCGACCAACACCAGTCGCGAAGGCTTGAAACGGGCAATCTGACGACAGAGTTCGGATCCGATGGAACCGCCGGCACCAGTGACCAGTACAACATTTCCGCCCAGCAAATCGTGCACGCCGTTATCGTCCAGCGACACAGCTTCGCGGCCCAGCAAGTCCTCCAGTTCGACCTTCCGAATGCTGGACACCGACAGACGCCCTGACAGCAGATCGTCATACGAAGGCACGGTCAGGACGGTCAACCCAGCCGCCGAAGCCAGTTCCGTGACGCGTCGCCGCTGAGCGGGCCTATCATTCGGCATGGCGATGATGGCATGCTTTGCACCAAGGTTTTCCGCGATCGGACCAATGTTTTCGATCGGCGACATGATGGGCAAACCTCTCAAACGCCGCCCCGTTCTGCCAGGATTGTCATCGACAATCGCGACCGCGTACCACTGACCGCTACGATGAATTTCCCGCAGCAGGGAATCGGCCGCCTCGCCCGCCCCGATGATCAGGACCGGCTGTCCGCGCAACTTGGCCGGACCATAGACGCGGTGCTCCTTCCAGCTTCGATAGGCAAACCGCGTTCCGCCCATGATGATGGACAGAAGCAGCGGGTGCAGGACGAGCACCGAGCGTGGAATCAGCGGCACCTTGAAAATCGCGACCACTGTCGAGGTCAGCAAGGCACCGACGAAGACTGCACTGAGCAAATGCTGCAGGTCGGTGATACTGGCAAAACGCCAAAGCCCCTGGTACAGCCCGAAAAAATAAAACAGGGCCGCGAACAACGGCAAGACCCAGAGCAGCGACCCGACGGCAACTCCCTGGAACTCGGCCGGCGTGTCGAAGTTGAAGCGCAGCCAGAACGCCAGCAACCAGGCTCCCCCGGCAGCACAGACGTCAAAGGCAAAGGCGGCCAGCGTCCGCGGGTTCAGGCTGAAGAGTGTCGGTTTGATTGTCTTTTTCATACTGTACTAATGCGAAACGCCGTCGCTTCTCACGACCTTGAGGGCGGTCAGCCAAATGATCCGGAGATCGAACCAGAAGCTCTGCCGGCGAAGATATTCGACATCGAGAGCGACCTTCTGTGGAATTGGCAACTCATCCCGGCCGTTGACCTGCGCCCACCCGGTCAGACCCGGTTGCAACTCGTGAACACCCGCCTCGGTGCGCAGGGCGACCAAGTCGTCCTGGTTGAACAAGGCCGGACGCGGGCCGACAAAGCTCATATCGCCGACCAATATACTCCAAACCTGCGGCAGTTCATCGAGGCTGGAACGGCGCAGGAACGAACCGATCGGCGTCATGTGAGCGGCAGGGTTGTTCAGGAGATGGGTGGCGACGGCCGGCGTGCCGACCCGCATGCTGCGGAACTTCGGCATGCGGAATATCCGGTTGTGCCGCCCGACACGATCGGACCAATACAGGATCGCCCCCGGCGAAGTGGCCTTGACCAGCAAGGCAACCACCGCCAGTGGAATGGCGAATATGCAAACGGCGACGAGCGCCAGAACCAGATCGAAAAGACGCTTCATACCGTTACGTGTTCTTTATTCAGAAATTGCTCGATTCGCCAAATCTGCAAGGCAACCACCTGCGCCTCGTCGTATAGCGCCAAGGCGCGCTCGCGCCCCTTGAGCCCCATCGACACAACCTTTTGGCGATCACCCGCCAAGGCCAGAAACGCTTCGGCCAGGGCTTCCGGAGATCGAGTAGGAACCAGCAGCCCCGTTTCCCCGGGCACGACTTCCTCCCGGGAACCCCGGATATCGGTGGCAATGACGGCCTTGCCCATCATCATGGCCTCGATGATGGTGCGCGGCATTCCCTCTCGCCATGACGGCAGACAGAACACGTCCATGGCCGCCAGCAGCTCCGGGATGTCCTTGCGCGCACCGGTTGCCACCAGACGCTTGCCCAGCGCAGCTCCGGCTCGCTCGAGTTCGGCCTCCACATCACCGGCGTGATCGCTTGCCAGGCGCTCACCAACCATCAGGATGTGAATCTCCTGGTTTTTCCCGGCCGCGGCAATGGCCGCCTCGAGAAATTCCATGATCCCTTTTTCAATCACCTGACGAGCGATGATGCCGATAACAAAAGCCTCTTCAGGGATGCCCAAGGCACGGCGCATCTCGCCCCCAGCGCCGATCAGAGATGGATCGAAGCGCCCGGCATCGACGCCGTTGCCGATGGCCAGCGTATCCGCCACCGGGGAAATACGTTCCTGCACGGCAGTCTCCGCATCCTCAGAACTTTGGGTAAAAAGGAGATCGGTGAAGCGGCCGGCAAAACGCTCCAGGAAGACAAACAGGCGGCGCTTCCAGGAAGGCATTTCGTCGTGGAAGTAAAAGCCGTGCGCCGTGTAGACAACGACCGGCACCCGCGCCAGAAATGCTGCCACCCGCGCGACCAGAGCGGCAACCGGCGTGTGGACATGCAAGATATCGAACTGCTGCTGCCGGAAATAGAAAGCCAACCGCACCACGGAAACCGCGTGCTTGAATACGTTGAGACTACGGGCAATCGGGATCGTATCGACTGCGTACCCCCTGGCCCGCAGCCCGGGAATCTCAGGCCCATTTGAGCAAACGGCAGTCACCTCCCAACCATGATTCTGCATGCCATCAATCAGCGGCAACAGGAAATGCTTGAGTGTGAAATCGACCGCACAGAGTTGGCAAACCCTCAAGCCCATCGTCTTCTCCAAGCCTGGTACATCAGCACATTCCACAAGGCATATTGCACATTTCGTCCCGACAGGTGTTTTTCCCACATCGCCCGAATCGGTGCCGGGTCGAGCAAACCATCCGAGGCCAACTGATCCGGTGACAACAGGTCTTCTGCCCAATCGCGCAGCGGCCCGCGCAACCAATGCTCGATGGGAACGCCGAAGCCCTGCTTCGGACGATCGACTATGGCTTGCGGTACATAGCGGTACAGCAACTGCCTGAGCAACCACTTGCCTTGGCCATTGCGGACTTTCTGCTCGAAAGGCAGGCCCCAGGCAAAGGAAATCACCCGTTCGTCCAGGAAGGGAACGCGGGTTTCAAGGCTGGCCGCCATCGCCGCCCGATCAACCTTGACCAGGATGTCGTCCGGCAAATAGGTCAGTGTATCGACTGCCATCATCCGCTCGGCATACGACGGCATACGAGGCCAGCGCGCCGGATCGGCCACCAAGGTTCTCGGCTCGTTTGGCGAGCGCATCGGCAGGGGACCCCGCCACTGGCTGACCAGTTCGCGATAGAGAGCCTCCTCCGACTCCGCGGCCATGACTTCAGCCAGCTTGTGCAGCTTGTCTCCGGGGTTGCTGACCCGGAGCCGCCCGGGCATCGCCCACGACAATGCGCCAAAGGCGCTGTTCCATGTCCCGGCAGAAACGGAGGAGAAAATCCCGGCCGCCCCTTTCCGCAGTCCGAGCGGCATTTTTCCGAAACGCCGCCACAGGGAAGTCGCCCAGAAATAGCGGTTGTAACCGCCAAACAACTCGTCGCCGGCATCGCCGGAGAGGCAAACCGTGACGTGCTGGCGGGTCAGCGCACAAACGAGGGCCGTCGGGATCTGCGACGAATCCGCAAACGGCTCGTCGTACATGTCAGGCAAACTCGGGATGATGGCGCGTGCCTGATCCGGCGACACGTAGAGCTCAGCGTGCTCGGTGCCCAGATGGGCGGCAACGACCTTGGCATGTGCCGCCTCGTCGTACGCGCCCTCGGCGAAACCGATCGTGAAAGTGCGAACCGGCTTGGTGCTTCTCGCCTGCATCAAGGCTACAACCATCGAGGAGTCGAGCCCGCCGGAGAGCAAGGCCCCCAAAGGCACATCGGCCACCATCTGCTCGCCAATGGCTGCACCCAGCACCTCGTCGAGGGCATCCAGGGCCGCTGCGTCGGACATCGGCGAACGACCGGCGACACGCTGCTGTGCGGTCTCGGCGAAAGACCACCAGGCCTCGGGCTCGCCGAACTCACCCCGGGCATTGACGCGCAGCAGGGTGCCCGGTGGCAACTTGAAAATATTCCGGTAAATGCACAACGGCGCCGGCACGTAGCCATAACGCAACATCAAGGCCAGCGAACCCGGGTCAGTCTGAAAATCCGCCCCCGGAATCGCCCTTAGCGATTTCAATTCCGAGGCAAAGACAAAAGTATCGCCGACCCGGCCGTAATACAAAGGCTTCTCGCCGATACGGTCGCGAGCGAGCGAAAGCATCCGCTCCTGGCGATCCCAGACGGCGATGGCGAACATCCCGCGTGCACGTTTCAAGGTCGCTTCCAGCCCCCAGGCCACGAGTCCAGCCAACAGAACCTCGGTATCGGAATGGCCACGCCACACTGGGGCACGTCCAGACTGCTCCAGTTCCGTACGGATGCTCGCCCAGTTGTAAATCTCGCCGTTGAAAACGACGATATAGCGACCACAGGCAGAAGACATCGGCTGATGACCAGCAGGGGACAAATCAAGGATCGAAAGTCGCCGATGCCCCAACCATATGCCGTGGCTCTCATCCCCCCAATATCCGGCATCGTCGGGGCCACGGTGAGCAACTGCATCAGCCATGAGTTCAAGCTGGCGCCTTGTATCCGCGGCGTAAGTCCTGGAAAAATCAGTGCGGATAAAACCGATCACGCCGCACATGCAGAGCCCTCTTGGTAAATAGCTCGGGAAAACACCTCTGCCAACTTAGGTGCGACGACCTGGACGCAATACTCTTTTTCCACAAGGCCCCGCCCAACTGTCCCCATATGCCCGCGCAGGGTGCTATTAGCGATCAACTCGGACAACGCCTCAATCCACTCATCCGGCGTGCTGGCCAAATACCCATTGCCACCATGGCGCACGATTTCCCGATTAACCCCGATAGGCGAACCGACAACGGGGATACCACACGCCATATACTGAATGAGTTTGTAACCGCACTTTCCACGCTCCCACGGGGAGTCCTCAAGGGGCATTATACCGATGTCAAAGGATTGAATATCCCTAACCTCAGAAAGCTCCGACCACTGCCTGGAAACAACCTCAACGCCTTCCATCTCAGGATTGGCGCCTACCACACAGAGTTTCAACGGAAATTTCTCAGCCAGCAGCCTCAATGATGGCGCAACCAGGGAGAGATATTTCGCAGTCGCGGGTGATCCGATCCAGCCTATGGTGACAAAAACGGATGGCTCGATCGGCCGAACGGAATACCGATCCAGATCGACCACAGTTGGCAGTATTTCGACCGCTTTCGATCCCGCACGCAGCGCCCTCTCCGCGAGATAGTGGTTCCCGCAGACCACGACCGAGGCTGAACGCATGACCGAATCGATCTTTTCCGCGAGACGGCGACGAAGCGGATTACGGCTCAAATCATAATTGTGAAAAATCGCGTCATCGTAATCGACAACATAACGAATGCCGAGACGATTGAGCCATGTTTCCACCCACGATGGCAGATCGGGAAACAGCTCTTTTTCGATCCACAGCAGATCGTACTGCTTGATCTTGAAGAGTTGCGAAATGCGTCGAAGATAATCAATTGCAATCTCCATCATTGCGCGCCCACCACCCGCATACAGGCGTGTCAGGTAGGCATCGCGCAACAATGGGGCGATATCCACGAAAACCCCGTGCTGCTCCAGATGCGGCAGAAACTGCAGGAATCGGATTCGGCTACTGGCGCCCGCCCGACCATAACGAGTCAAGGCTAATACCTTCAACGGTTAACTCCGCGAAACCACCACTGCGGCAACCACCGAAGCAACATTCCCCACGCCGACCAAGTTTCCCTTAGCGCAGATCCCGATCCGCGCGCAGCAGCATGCACAGTCCTGACCGGCAATTCGAGCAGCAACGTGGCCAACAAGACCATCAATGCCCCAATCAACGAGAAGTGCTTGAAGGCATATTGAAGTTTGCTACGGGTCGCATAGAACAAACGTGTGGCTTTTATCTGCCGGGATGTGCCACCGCCAGCATGAAACGCCCGGATGTTTGCGAGAAAAACCGTATCCCACCCGGCCTTCTTGGCTCGCAGCGACAAATCGAGATCCTCGAGGTAAAGAAAGAAGCGCTCGTCAAAGCCCCCCAATGCATTGAAGAGATCGCGACGGACAAGATAAAAGGCCCCGATCACATGATCAACGACGCGAGACTCATCATGAGGCCATTCCGACATGAAATGACCAAGCTTGGGAAATATTCGATCGACTCCCAGCGCACCAGACACAAAAGCTGCGGGGCCGGGAAAACGAGTACAGGATCGTGCAATGCGACCTGTTTCATCGACCAATTGGATACCGACGATGCCAACTGATTGAGGTTTCCCCGAGGATAGATATGCTAGAAGATCATCAAAGGTGCGCTCATAGACTTCAGTGTCCGGGTTCAAGAGCAAAATATACTCACTACTGCAACGCGAAGCTCCGAGATTGCAGGCACGTCCAAACCCGAGATTCTCCTCCGATCGAATGATCTCAAGACCATCAATAGCATAAACCTGCTCCAGCGAATCATCGGTCGACCCGTTATCCACCACCACAATTTTCTGAATGAGGCCTTTCGACGACTTGAGCACCGACTGAATGCAAGTGGCCAATTGTCGCCCTGCATTCCAATTCACAATAATGACCGAAATCATTGCATCAGTCCTTTGGTGACGAAGCACTGTGAATAGGTCTTATCCACAACAGAATGAACATCCAGAAGATCATTTGTATCCACTGCGACAGCAAACTGAAATACTGATCTTGGAAAAACTGCATAACCAAGGCATAAAACAGTATTCCACTTACGAATATCGCCAGCGGATTATTGCTGGTAGCCTGCCTTGCCACCCAAGAGTGTAGCAGCCCGAATAAAAACATGAATCCAGCAACACCAAAAAAACCAAAATCCCTGTAATACGGCATGAATACGGTATAGACATTACCACTCAGCTTTGTCTGAGCCCAAGGTTGGATTAAATCAACAACCCGCACATCAAATCCAAATTTCGAAAGAATGGCAAATATTGTCCTGAACACCATGTCGCCATTGGTACAACAGGCAAATGCACCACTCATACCCCAGTTAAAGTTTGAAAGAGGGGCTACGAAATATAGAAGAAAATAGTCGACCATATCCATTACCAAACGCCCCGCCAGCAAAGGTGTTACAACAAAGAAGAAAGCGGCAGACGGCAGCGCAATTAAAATCAACCCTTTCCTTGAAATAATATTTCTTGCCCGCAACGCAACGAACACAAGCACGAAAAGCAACAGCACAAAAGTCCGCCCTGTAGCCAAGAATGCATAAGCCAAAGAAATAATGAAAGAAAAAGAGGCTAATGCAATGTCGCGCCGCGAAGAAATCGAGACTACAAAATAGACTGAAACAGCATAGGACAACCCAAGAAAATAACCCCAGAAACCAAATGAACCGCCATATTTCAGGATCAAGTTATGTCTTAAGTTCTCGTACCATGATCCACCACCACCAAATAGCGGCATATCGCTAGCTAGAGGAACATATGACAATGCCTTCCATAGCGTGCCGCAAAGGCCAAAAATCAGGACACCAAAAACCACCGAGCAAAAAATATATTTTGAATAATCAGGAAAAACATGATCAGGAACGCTAATTCTACTATTTATATTTATCTTTCCACCCAACCAGAATGAAGCAACCCCCAGACTCAAAATAAAAACTGCGGGCCACGACAACACCTCGGCGCGATCACCAATCAAGAGATAGCTAATTGACACGATGGACCAAAATCCAACATTGAGCTGGGCTGGCGAAAATATAAAGCCGCTTCGATACTCGTACACGGAAATAACGAAGCACACCATAATAAAAACCAACAATGGATTCACTCAGAACCCCCCGAAGCATTCCGATTTTTATTTATATAATACACCGCGGAATATAGAACAAAAAAATCAATGACCGTTCGAGTCATCCAAGCAACGGCAGCGCCATTGATGCCAAACCTATCAAGAAGAATGCTCAATATAAAAAAATATAATGGCAATTCCAGACAATGGACCATAGCGATTAATTTCACGCGTCCAACAGCCTGGAGAATAGAAAATGGAAACTGCGCCAAGCTATTAAAGAAAACTCCAACACACATCAATTGCATCGGGAAAGTCGCAATTTCTGCGAATTCCTCACCCAGCCACCAAGAGAGGATTCCTTTGGCGCCAATAACACCAATCGCCACACAAGGAACCATAATCAGTGCCATGACCAACATTCCATGCCGGCTAAGCGAAGCCAAACGGTCAAACTGACGCTCGCCCTGTAATTTTGCCATTTCGGGAAAAAGCACTGTCGTAATGGCAGCGGGCACGACCAACAATCGCGTTACGACTTCGAATGGCGTTGTGTAGTAAGCCAAAATCGAAGCGGATTGGCTTGCTGAAATAAAAAAACGATCCGCAAATACCATGAGCGGACTAACCAGATTAGACACCATCATCCAGCCGCCGAAAGTTAGCAGCCTCTTGAATTCGGCTGGTGACAATTCGCTATGCAGCGCGAGGCGAAGCAAGGACCGGCACGCCCATGCCTGAGTCACCACAGTGAGCGTTCTGCCAAGCACCAGGCCAATCACCAACACATCCAATGACGGCCAGAATGCCAACAATGGCAGCGGTAGTCCGAATGTCGAAATGCCCAACAGAATTCGTGCAATAGCCGGCGCCCCGAAGATACCCAAACCCTCGAGGATTCCGCGCAACCCGTTTGATACAAGCAAGAACGGCATTCCGACAACCAACCAATTGACGGAGCTCCGAATTTCCGGAGTGTCTTCGAAAACCCCCGCCCCAGTTGCGAGCGGAAAACTGGCATACAGTGCAACACTGAGCAAGATACCGAAACCCAGCAGGAACGTTAGCCCTGCTCGAACGACGGCACCAGAACGTTCGGAGTCACTCCTTGCCTCGGCTACCTGCTTGGTCAAAGCTTTGCTGATACCAAAATCAAACAGACTGAAATAGCCGAAAACGGCCCAAATCAGCGTGAGAACGCCAAAACGACCAGTGCCAAGCTTTTCGATAATATAAGGAATCGAAAAGGCGCCCATCAGCAAGGGCAACCCCAATCCCGCCAGCGTCAGCGCGACGTTCCGCCCCAATCGAAAATGTCGCACTGAAAGCTACCTTCGTTCTCTGTTTACCAACAGTTTCGGGCTTCTGAAACGGACGATTCGTTGATAAAGCCAAACATAAACAGTGGCAAATCCAAGCACGCAGACAATGAGTGCCACGGTATTCCGCCAGAAAAACAACGCCGGAAAAACCGACATTGAGCAAAGTATCCATAGATAGGGCGAGGTCGCGGCATTCTGTTTGACCTGAGCAGTGGACCCCACACCCGCAGCCCAGCGAACCAAGCGCCTGAATACCAGCGTGTGTAAATGGAGGGCATCCGGCATCCCCGGGGAGACACCCTTGATAAATTTTCTCCGATAGATAGAGAAGAGTGTTTCAAATACCGGATAAATCACCAGCAACAAGGGAAACCAAGGGGAAACCTCCTGGTGCCGCGCTACCAACAGAACCGAAATCTCACCGATCAGAAAACCAATCAGATAGGCGCCACCATCACCGAGAAAGATCAAGCCACGAGGGTAATTCCAGACAAAGAAACCGAGGATGCTGCCAACGGTCGCGAAGCTCAACATCCATAACAGACTATCCCCGAGAATAAATGCCACGTACCCCAGGGCCGCTAAAATCATGACAGCAACCATCCCTGCGAGACCGTTAAAACCATCAATGATATTGATCGCATTGGCGATCCCGCCCACCGCGACTGCGGTGAAAAAAAGCGCTACTACACCATACCTCAGCAGGTCATCCAACAAGGGAACATCAATACGTGTGAGTGTGGCATTCAGTAACCAAAACCCTAGTAATGCTGCGCACATTGTTAAGCCCAAGCGAGCGAGCACCCCGACTCGCTTGGTCAAGTCTTCCACGAGGCCTCCGATAAACGCAGGCAACGACGCAATCAACATGAGCATGAATGGCACACCCAAATCGGGCTGTCTGAAGAGCAGCCACCCCCCTTGAGCAAGCAAAGCAAGCATGATTCCAACCCCGCCAATCCGCGGGACCGAGTGGGCATGAAACTTCTGAACCCCGCCTGTGTCGTGATCACCCGACACATGTGCATGAAGATGGTCGAAACGGATGATCAGCAGGGTCGCGACGAGCGAGACGAGAAAGGAAATAAGAACTGTATTCAAG
>Ga0316604_10000300_pt1 | contig 68179 bp, 60 predicted proteins | sample OWC_soil_day20_C_FD_207650 | JGI IMG/M metagenome (GOLD analysis project Ga0316604, IMG submission 207650) | Wetland soil microbial communities from Old Woman Creek delta, Ohio, United States - OWC_soil_day20_CT | ecosystem: Environmental > Terrestrial > Soil > Wetlands | place: USA: Ohio... | reverse complement strand
TAGTTGCCCACGTACATCTTGATCTTGCCAAAGTCGATATCCACAATGTGGGTACAGATGGTGTTCAAAAAGTGGCGGTCATGGGATACCACCACCACGGTGCCGGCAAAGTCCAGCAGGAAATCCTCCAGCCAGTTCACCGCGTTGATATCCAGGTTATTGGTGGGCTCGTCCATGAGCAGAATGTCGGGGTTTCCGAACAGCGCCTGCGCCAGAAGCACCTTCACCTTCAGACGGCCGTCCATGGCGGACATGAGCGCCTCGTGATACTCGGTTCCGATGCCCAGCCCCTGGAGAATGCGGGATGCGTCCGACTCCGCCTCCCAACCCCCCAGCTCGGCGTATTCCGCCTCCAGATCGGAGACCCGGAGGCCATCCTCGTCGGTGAAGGGATCCTTGTTATAAAGGGCGTCCTTCTCCACGCCGATGTCCCACAGGCGGCGGTTGCCCATAATCACCGTGTCGATTACCCGGTAGGAATCGTAGGCGTTCTGATCCTGCTTTAGTGCCGACATTCGGGTTTTGGGCAGAATGGAAACCTGTCCCGAGGTGGATTCCAGATCGCCGGACAGAATTCTTAAAAAAGTTGATTTCCCCGCGCCGTTGGCTCCGATGATGCCGTAGCAGTTCCCCTTGGTAAACTGCAAGTCCGCGTGGGAAAAGAGAGGTTTTCCGCTGTATTGGAGACTTAAATCAGTGACTGTAATCATTATTGACTCCTTATCGATTCCTGGGCTTCCGGTGGAACCCGTCATGAGTTAGAGTATACCACATTTTTTCAGCGAAACAAAGAGGTTAATTCAATAAATACGTAGAGAAAAGGGGGCTTGCCGTTGCGGCAGCCCCCAAACATTCTACTTAGTGAGTAAATAGCGCCGAACCAGATCCAGCGCGTAGTTGGCGGCGGTGGTTCGGATGCGGCCCCGCTCTGCCCCGAGGCTGAGCTTTTGGACGGTACAGCTCTCCGGCGTGCTCAGGGCAACATACACAAGCCCCACTGGATTGCCCCGGTCATCGGAATCGGGGCCCGCCACTCCTGTGGCGGATACCGCCAGATCGCAGCCCAACACCCGCCGCGCCCCCTCCGCCATGGCCTTCGCCACCGGCTCGGACACCGCGCCGTGCTCTGCCAGAAGCTCTGCCGACACTCCCAGGACGTTCTGCTTGACAGCGTTGGTATAGCTGACCACCCCACCCCGGAACACGGCGGAGACACCCGCCATGTCGGTGATCCGCTTGGCAATGAGGCCTCCGGTGCACGATTCCGCCGTACCCAGCGTCAGGCCTTTCTCCTTTAGCAATCCAAAGACAACCTCCTCCAGAGAGGACACGTCCGCGCCATAGATTACATCTCCCAGCCGCTCCCTCAGCTCCTGCTCTACCGGGGCCAGCAGCGCCTGTGCCTCCCCATCGGTATCCGCCTTGGCCGTGATGCGCAGCTCAACCTCCCCTTCCTTGGCGTAAGGCGCCAGGGTGGGGTTTGTCAGCTCGTTCATGCGGCTGCGAAGCTCCTGCTCCACCGCCGCTTCTCCCATGCCGAAAATACGCAGGGAACGGGATACGATGGCTCCCTCGGACAGCTGCCGGAGATAATCCACAGCCCGATACCGGAACATGTTGGAGCACTCGAAGGGAGGCCCGGGCAGCATCAGCACATGGATACCTTCCGACTCGAAGGCACAGCCGGGGGCGGTGCCCCAGTCATTCTGGAACACGGTACAGCCCTCGGGCAGTTCCGCCTGCTGAAGGTTGTTTTCGGTCATCTCACGCCCGAGAGAATGAAAAAATCCAGAAATCCGCTCCGCGATGTCCGGATGAAACACCAGCGGCTTTCCAAAGCTTTTTGCCAGCGTCTGCTTGGTCAGATCGTCGCAGGTGGGGCCAAGCCCCCCTGTGGTGATAATAATGTCCGCCCTGCCCTTGGCGATTTCCAGCGCCTGTTCCAGCCGTCCTGGGTTATCCCCCACCACCGAATGGTAGAGCACATTCAGCCCAAGGGCGGACAGCTCCCGGGAAAGCATCTGGGCATCGGAGTTGACAATGTTGCCCAGCAGCAGCTCGGTACCCACCGCAATCAGTTCTACGGTATGCGCCATGACGAATTCCTCCTTTTTCAGAGAACGGCGGGTCATCCGGCGCGCTGTCTCCGCATGCAGTGATTCATGTGTGGCTTAGATAGGAAATACAATACGCTCAATGTGATCAACGGCCTCCGCAACCATGGCGTCAATGGAAAGGCCGGCCTCCGCCGCCTCCACTTCTTCCAGTGAGGGACGTGTGCGGGGATGTCTGGGGGTAAAAACCGTGCAGCAGTCCTCATAGGGCAGAATGGAGGTCTCGAAGGTGCCGATTTTTCTGGCCACTGTGATGATCTCCTCCTTATCCATGCCCACCAGGGGCCGGAGCACCGGCAGGGTACAGACCGCGTTGGTGCAGCGGAGCGCACCCATGGTCTGGCTGGCCACCTGTCCCAGGGATTCGCCGGTGATTAGCGCCCCCGCGCCGCAGCGCAGGGCCACCGCCTCGGAAATACGCATCATAAACCGGCGCATGAGAATGGTGAACAGCTCCTCGGGGCAGGCGCGGCGGAGCTCCTCCTGGATGGCGGTGAAGGGCACCACATGAACCGCCAGCTTGCCGCACCATGGCGTCAGCAGGCGGGCCAGCTTCAGCACCTTTTCCTTAGCCTCGGGCGATGTGTAGGGAAAGCTGAAGAAATGGATCATCTCCAGCGCCACGCCCCGCTTTGCCATCATCCAAGACGCCACGGGGGAGTCGATTCCGCCGGACAGCAGGGACACCGCCCGCCCGCCCATACCAACAGGCAGACCGCCCGCGCCAGGCACGTGGTCCAGGTGGACAAAGGCGGCGTAATCCCGCACCTCCACGGTGACGGTGAGTTCGGGACGGTGCATGTCGGCGGTCAGATGGGGATAGCACTCGTGGAGCTCCCCTCCGATCCACTGAGAAATTTGGATGGAGTTGAGCGCGAAGCGCTTGTCCGATCTCTTAGACTCCACCTTGAAGGTTTTGACCCGCTCCAAAGCGGGGCCGGCGCAGCGCTTTGCGGTCTCCAGGATCGCGTCCATGTCCTTTTCGCAGGGAAAGGCGCGGGCAAAGCCCGCAATTCCAAACACCTGCGACACCGCGGCACAGACACCGTCCATGTCGCAGCTCTCCGACTTGGGTTCCAGATAGGTGGTGGACTGGCGGGTATAGATATTAAATTCACCGAACACCTTGAGCCGTCGCCGGAGGTTGCTCATCAGTTTGTCCTCAAAGTTGCGGCGGTTGCCCCCCTTTAATACCAGCTCGCCCAGCTTGAGCAGGAGCATTTCATTGGCCGGAGCGGCGTTCGCGTTGTTGTAATTGCTCATTAAGTACCCCCGGGAGGAAAATAGTTTTTGTCACGTAAGGCTTAGTATATCCCAAAATTCAAAAATGTTGAGACGTTAAGGCCGGTGGGCCAGCTTCACCGCCTCGCAGACCACGATGGGTGCGACGGAGAGGCCCAGCACCGCGAGCCATTGTACGGATGTCATGGAAACCACGGAAAACACCAGCTGGAAGGGCGGCAGGAGCAGCACCGCAAGCTGCATCAGCATACCCACCACAAACGCCTTATTCATAGATGGGTTGGAGAATATTCCGAGCTTGAAAATGGAGCTCGTCTCGCTGCGCACGTCAAAGGCGTGGAAAAGCTGGCTCATAGTCAGCGTGGCGAAGGCCATGGTGTTTGCCAGCGGATCGGCGGTGGAGGGATCAGTGAACACGTATTCCCCCAGGAAAAAGGCGGCCAGCGTCAGGCCCCCCACCATAATACCCTGCCACACCAGCCGGAGGGAGAAGGTTCTGTTGAACAAATTCTCCTTAGCGCCTCGGGGCTTTTGCTCCATGATCCCGGCCTCCACCGGCTCCATGCCCAACGCCAGCGCCGGAAGAGAGTCGGTCACCAGGTTCAGCCACAGGAGCTGAACGGGAATGAGGGGCATCTGGCGGAAATCGAAGAGAGTGGCGGCAAAGATGGTAATGATTTCTCCGATGTTGCAGGAGAGGAGATAGTGAATCGCCTTTTTGATGTTGGCGTAAATGCCCCGTCCCTGCTCCACCGCTGAAACGATGGTGGCAAAGTTGTCGTCGGTGAGAATCATATCGGAGGCGCCCTTGGCCACGTCCGTGCCGGTGATGCCCATGGCGCAGCCGATGTCGGCTACCTTCAGGGCTGGGGCGTCGTTCACGCCGTCCCCCGTCATGGCGACCACCATCCCCCGGGACTGCCACGCCTTGACAATCCGCATCTTGTGCTCCGGGGAAACCCGGGCGTACACGGAGAATTTGTCCACATCCTCCGCCAGAAGCTCCTGAGGCATAAAATCCAAATCCTCGCCGGTCAAAGCAAGATCGCCGTCACGGAAGATCTCCAGCTCCCGGGCAATGGCCACGGCGGTGAGCTTGTGATCCCCTGTGATCATCACGGGGCGGATTCCCGCGGCATAGCATTGCGCCACCGCGTCCCGAACCTCCATACGGGGCGGGTCAATCATGCCCACCAGCCCTGCAAAGACCAGGCCGTTCTCCAGCGTTTCGCTGTCCGGCTCAGTAGGAAGTTGCGGAATATCCTTGTAGGCACAGCCAAGCACACGAAGCGCCCGCTCCGCCATCGCGGCGTTGGCGGCGGCAATCTGCTTGGCGACCGCCGCGTTCATGGGGGCTTCCGTCTGGCTGAGTACCCGAGTGCACCGCCCCAGCAGAACATCGGGCGCGCCCTTTACCATCACGCGGTACCCGCCGCCGGAGTTGGGGTGAATGGTGCTCATCAGCTTGCGCTCCGAGTCGAAGGGCAGCTCCCCCAGCCGGGGACGCTCCCGCTCCAGCTTGTTTTTGTCCAGCCCCTCGGCGCAGGCGATGGTGACAAATGCCGTTTCGGTGGGATCTCCGGCGGTGACGGCCTCTCCCGATTCATGATAGGTCAGCTTTGTGTCGTTGCACAGGACGCCGATGGTCAGAACTTCAGCTCTGTGCTGATGCTTCATTGTCCAGACGTCCACCACCGTCATCCGGTTCTGGGTCAGGGTGCCCGTCTTATCGGAGCAGATGACCGAGGCACAGCCCAGCGTCTCCACGGCGGGCAGTTTTTTAATCACCGCGTTTTTCTTTACCATCCGGGATACGCCCAGCGCCAGCACAATGGTGACGATGGCGGGCAGCCCCTCTGGAATAGCGGCCACAGCCAGGGACACCGCGGTCATGAACATATCCAGAAGCTCCTTGCGCTGCAGCAGCCCCACGCCGAACATCACCGCGCAGACGCCGAGGCAGATGGCGGACAGGGTTTTGGATATTTCGGCCATTTTCCGCTGCAGCGGCGTTGTGGTGTCGCCCGCGTCCCGGAGCATGCCCGCGATGCGGCCCACCTCCGTGTCCATGCCGGTTCCGGTCACCACGGCGGCGGCTCTGCCGTTGGTGATGACGGTGGAGGCGATGACCATATTCTCCCGGTCCCCCAAAGCCGCCTCCTCCGGAAGCCCGTTTACCTCGCGCTTTTCTACGGGAACCGATTCTCCCGTCATGGCCGACTCGTCCGCCTTCAGGCTGGCGGCCTCCAGCAGCCGGGCGTCGGCAGGAACCAGGTCTCCCGCCTCCAGCAGAATGATGTCTCCGGGAACCAGAAGCGCGGTTTCCACCCGGACTGTCTCGCCGTCCCGCATGACCTTTGCCAGCGGCGCGGACATTTTCTGCAGCGCCTCCAGCGCTTTTTCCGCATTGTCCTCCTGGGAGATGGAGATGCAGGCGTTGACGACCACAATGAGCAGGATAATCACCGCATCGATCCAGTCCTCGCCTCCGCTGGCGAGAAAGGACAGCACGGCGGCGGCCAGCAGCACCAGAATCATCGGATCCTTCAGCTGGTTGAGCAGGCGCGTCAGCATGCTCTCCTTCTCCTGCTGGCTCAGCTCGTTCCGTCCATATTGACTTAAACGGGCGGCGGCCTCTCTCTGAGAGAGCCCCGCCGCCGCGTTTGTTTCCAATTCCTTGAGAACCTGCGCGCTTGATTTGCTATGCCAAGTACCCATTCTTCTTAACCCTCGCCCGAAGTGCTTGTGTCGCTGGCGATGGCCGCGTCTGTTGCGGAGCCGGTGTCACCGGTGATCGCCGCGTCCGTGGTGCCGGAGGCGTCGGAGCTGATGGTTGCCTCCAGTGTGCCGGAGCCGGTGTCGGTAGCGCTGGCACTGTTTGATTCGGCAATGGCGTCCACCGACGCCCAATAGGCACTCAGATCCTCATAAAATTTCTGCACATCAATATTGTCGTAGGCGGCCTGATTCACATACTCAATATCCGCCTCGCCGGTCCAGGTATCCAGCTGGTCGCTCAGCTGATCCTTAGCATACTGCTCCCGGAGATCATCGGTGTCGGGGTCCAGCCGCTCGATAATATCATAGCCATATGAAATCTGAACCACATCGCTGATTCCACCGATCTCCAGAGCTTCCACCGCGTCCTCAAAGGCAGACTCCATCTGCCCGGAGGTAAAGGTATAGCCGTTGGGGTAGCTGGACAGGCCGGTATCCTCGCTGTATTGGTTCATCAGCGTATCAAAGAGGGTGGCGGGGTCGCTGTTGGCCTTGAGCTGGGCGGACAAGGAATTGGCCAGCTCAAGCTGGGCGTTGTTTGCAGCGTCGATGGACGCCTTCTCCTCGTCGGTGGCGTCGGAAGCGGCGGTCTGGGTGAGCAGGAGGATATGCTTTGCGTACATCCAGCCGTTTTCCTCGATGTACTGGTCCATTTCCTCATCGGTGGGGTAGCCGTCGGTACCCTGGCCGTACAGCGCATCGGCAAGATAAGTATAATAGTAGGTCGCGCGGGTGATTTCCAGGAGCTTATCCTCACTGATGCCCGCCCTGCGAAGATTGCGCTCATACTCCTCCTGGCCACCCAGCTGCTCGATGGTGGAGCTCTGCTTGTCCGTAATGGCCTGTTCGTCGGTATCCGTCAGAGTCAGGCTCATTTCGGTTGCCTTGGCCGCGATGAGGTTGTAAAGCACACAGGTGCTGTAAGAGCCGTCCTTAAAATAATCGGCAAGGCTTTCTCCGTCGGAGGTGGTCTGCGTCCAGTCGATATCCGCGCCGGAATTGGTATTGTTTTGATAGTAGGAGATACCGTAGCCCAGCCAGTAGACATAGTCCTCCGCAGTAACGGGATTGCCGTTGACCGTGAACAGCACGGTATCCGCGGAAACTCCGATCAGCTTCAGCGGCAGGTCAGTCACTGTGCCGTCGTCCAATTCGGCGCTGCCGTCGGCAGTCGAGCTGGTATCGGAGGTTTCGCCGCCGCTCTGGTTGCAGCCGGCAAGCAGCCCGATGCTCAGGGCCGCGGTCAGCATCAGACTTAACGCGGGTTTCCAAATCTTCATTTTTGATCGCTCCTATTTTTGTTCTGACGTTCCGGAATTTCTCGGAGAGCGCCCCGTTTCGGGCGCAGCTCCAGAGCCCCGATTGACCCGTTCCGATCACACTTCGCATTTAAACCTGCATCATTGTACCATCTATACCCAAAAAACTCAATAAAAAATCATCGAAAAAAGGCGTTCCTATATACAGAAAGATAAAATGTTTTAGGTTTCCGGTTCGGCGGAGGTGAAATCATCCACCAGCCTGCGGGCCAGCCGCAGGACATCTTCTCCACTTTTCACCCGAAGGGCAAGGTAGGGCCTCTCCCCCGCCGAGAACAGCAGCCTGCCCTTGTACGTATCCTGCGCGCACAGTTTGGAAACCCGCTCCAGCGCCAGGTGATTCAGGGCAAAGGTGAGGCTGCTTCCCTTCTGGGAAATTTCAGTGATACCGCAAAGGGCGGCAGCGCCACGCAGCAGTGCCACGGCGATGAGGTTGTTCACCGGTCTCGGCGGCTCCCCGTAGCGGTCGATGAGTTCGTCGGTGAGGTCATCCGCCTGTTCCTCGCGCCGGATGCGGGCAATGCGCCGGTACAGATCCATCCGCTGCTCCGGCGAGGGCACATACCCTTCCGGAATACTGGCCACCACGGTGAGATCCGCGGCGCACTCGGAGGCGGATGGGGAAACTTCTCCCCGTTCCTCCAGAACGGCCTCCTCCAGCAGCTTCAGGTACAGGTCATAGCCCACGCTCATGAGGAAGCCCGACTGCTCCGGCCCCAGGACATTTCCCGCGCCGCGAATTTCCAGGTCGCGCATGGCGATCTTAAACCCCGAGCCGAACTCCGCGTATTCCCGGATGGCGGACAGCCGCTTCGCGGCCACCTCGGTGAGCACCTTCCCCTGCCGGTAGGTCATATAGGCGTGCCCCCGGCGGTTGGAACGGCCCACGCGTCCGCGAATTTGATGAAGCTGGGCAAGACCCAGCTTATCCGCGTCCTCGATGATCAGCGTGTTGACGTTGGGAATATCGATCCCCGTCTCAATGATGGTGGTGCACACCAAAACATCCAGCTCTCCGTCCGTCATGCGCTGCATCACCCCGCCCAGCTGCTCTTCGGTCATTTTGCCGTGGGCGACCCCCACCCGGGCCCGCTCCCCCAGCAGGTCGGAAATCCGAAATGCCGCGCGGTCAATGGTCTCCACCCGGTTGTGGAGGTAGTACGCCTGTCCGCCGCGCTCGATTTCCCGCCGCATGGCGTCGGCCAGCACAGACCAGTCGTGCTCCAGCACATAGGTCTGCACCGGCTGGCGGTCGGCGGGGGGTTCTTCAATGGTGGACATGTCCCGGATGCCGGACAGCGCCATATTCAGAGTGCGTGGAATCGGCGTGGCGGAGAGGGTAAGCACGTCCACCTGCCGGGAGAGCTCCTTGAGCTTCTCCTTGTGGGAGACGCCGAACCGCTGCTCCTCGTCCACCACCAGAAGCCCCAACTCCTTAAATTTCACGTCCTTTTGCAGCAGACGGTGGGTACCGATCAAAACATCCACATGCCCCGCGCCCAGCGCGCCCAGGGTGGAGCGGATTTGAGCCGCAGTGCGAAAGCGGTTCACGGTATCGATCACCACCGGATATTTGGCGAACCGCTGCTTGGCGTTGAGAAAATGCTGCCGCGCTAGCACAGTGGTGGGAACCAGAATCGCGGCCTGCTTCCCTTCCATCACGCATTTCATCACGGCGCGGAAGGCAACCTCGGTTTTTCCGTAGCCCACATCGCCGCAGAGCAGGCGGTCCATGGGCAGGGGCCGTTCCATGTCGCGCTTGATCTCCCCGATGCAGCGCATCTGATCCTCGGTTGGCTCGTATTCAAATTGATCCTCAAATTCCTTCTGCCAAGCGGTGTCGGAGCCGAAAGCATATCCCGCCAGGCGCTGCCGCTCCGCATAAAGCTGAATCAGCCCCTTGGCAAGCTCCGCCACCGCCTTCCGGGCGCGGCTTTTCGCCTTTTCCCAGTCCGTCCCGCCCAGCCTGGAGAGCTTTTTCGTGCCGTCATCCTCGCCGCCGCCGATGTATTTGGCCACCATATCCAGCTGGGTCGCCGGGACATAGAGGGCGTCGGCCCCCGCGTAGGTCAGCTTGACGTAATCCTTCTCCACACCGTCCACGGGCATTTTAACCATACCCGCGAAACGCCCGATGCCATGCGTCTCATGCACCACCAGGTCGCCCACGGACAAATCCGCGTAGCTCTCCAGCTTCTGCCGCCCGCTGTCCGCCCGGGGGCGTTTTTTTCTGCCCGGCGCGGGCGGCTGCCCCTCGGTGAGCACCGCGAAGCCCGCGCCAGGATATTCAAATCCTGCCGACAGCCCGCCGACGGCAATCACAGCCTTACCCTTTTGGGGCAGCTCATGGAGGGCAAAATCCACCGCTGTGCGGATAGACCGCTCCCGCAGCAAACTCTGCAGATTCAGTGCCCGGCGCTCGCTGCTGACCAGCACCACCGCGGATATGGTCTCACTGTGGTAGTGCTCCAGATCTCCCACGGCGGTTTCCAGACTCCCGCCGAAGGAAGGCAGTTGCTTCGCCATCACCGACAGCACAGTTCTCGGTGCAATGGGATAGGAGGACGCGGCAAAGCTGTCGAAGTAGCATACCGGGAACCGCTCCAGTACCAGAGCCAGCTCCTCCATGCTCCGGGCAAACACGGCGTTTTCCCCTTTTATAACCTGGTTTTCCAACAGAATCTTGCAATCCTCTTCCATCTGCCACAGATAGTTTTTGGCCCGCTCCGCCACTCTCCCGCTCTCGGAAAAGCAGACCACCGCATCCTGGGGCAGATAGTCCGCCGCCGTGGCCATTTGGGGATAGACGTGGGGCAGCTCCCGGTCTCCGCCCAGAGCGGCTTCTCCGCCGGAGAGCCCTGTCAGCACCTCGCCGGCGGGCAGGATAACCGCCTCCTTCAGCGGCAAGGTTCTGCGCTGACTCTCTGCGTCAAATAACCCCATGGAGTCGATTTCATTGTCCCAAAATTCCACCCGTACCGGCAGATGGTGGGCGGGGGAAAAGAAATCCAGAATTCCGCCGCGCACGGAAAACTGGCCCACGCCCTCCACCTGTCCGCAGCGGACATAGCCCGCTTTCGCCAGGTAATCGGACAGCTCGTTTAAGTCATAACGCTCCTCTGCCCGGAGAGTTCTGCTCGTCTGGAGAAACACGTCCCTCGGCATGGTGCGCTGAAGAAGTCCTTCCACCGTGGCGATGACCAGCGGGGCCTCCCCCTCCAGCATGGCGCGCATGACGGAAAGCCGCCGATGCTCCCATTGACGGGACACGGTGGCTGTCTGGTGAAAAATCAATTCCCTGGAGGTCAGTCTCAGCGGCTCCCGCCCGGCAAAGATCAGCAGGTCGCCCGCCAGGCGGTCTCCCTCGTCCTCGTCAGCACAAATGATGACCACAGGCCGCTCCAGTGTTTCCATCAGCGCCGCGGCAAACTGCGCCCGGTGAACCGGCGCCAGTCCGCTGACCACCGCTGGGCATTTCCCGCCTTCCAGCGCGGCGGAAAGCCGTCTGAATTCAGGTATCTGACCCACAATCTGCGTCAATTGCTTCATATTCTTCTCCGGCTTTGATCTATCAAAATTTGTGCCGCGAAGCCCGGGCGCGCATTGCTCCTCAAAGCCCGCGGCGCGCAGCTTCAGTTGAACCGGGCCATGGCTTTGTCCGAACCCTGGGCGATATACGCCTCCACCGCGTCGGCGGCGCGGCGAACCGCCCCCTCCATGATCGTCCGATCCTCAGAAGAAAATTTGCCCAGAACCCAGTCCGCCAGGTCAGAATCCCGAAAGGGCTTCTCCCCCACGCCGACTTTAATCCTGGGAAAGCTCTCCGTGCCCAGATGGGCGATGATACTCTTCAGTCCGTTGTGACCCCCTGCCGAGCCTGATGTCCGAATACGAAGCTTTCCCACGGGAAGGGACACGTCGTCGCACACCACCAGCACCCGCTCAGGGGGAATTTTATAAAACCGGGCGGCCTCTCCCGCCGCCTCGCCGGAGAGATTCATATAGGTCACTGGCTTCATCAGCAGCACCCTGGCGCCGCCGATGGCGGCGGTGTTGGTCAGCGCGCGGTGCTTGAGCCGCTGCACCGGGATGCGGCTGCGCTCCGCCAGTTCATCGCATACCACAAAACCTATATTATGCCTCGTGTTCTCATATTGATCACCCGGATTTCCCAAAAACACAGCCAGCCATTCGGGGCCTCCGCTTTTTGATCCAAACAGCATACCAAACCCTCATTCTGATGTGATGTCCGCCGCGTAAAGCGAGTGCGCCCCGCGTTGGGAAGCCGGTATGGCTCCAAAAAAACAACAAACAGGAGCGGGCATGGCGCCCGCCCCCCAGCTTGCCAATCAACTCTGCTAAGGTTCAAACGCCTCGCAGAGCGTTCGCCGCCACGGCGAAAAGTTGAATCAGGGCTTTCTCAGGTGAACAATTTCGAGACGGAGATCTCTTCGTAGATGCGGTCAATGGCCTCGGCAAACATGTGAGCCACCGAGAGGTATTTAATCTTATCACAGGAGAGGCCGGGCCGCGCGGGAATGGTGTCGAGAAAATAGGCTTCCTTAATGACGCTGGCTTCAATCCGCTCAACAGCGGAGCCAGACAGCACCCCGTGGCTGGCACAGGCATAAACCTCAGTGGCTCCGCCGATCTCCATCAGAGCTTTTGCCGCTCCGCAGAGAGAGCCGCCGGTGTCCACCATATCGTCAAACAAAATAACGCTTTTCCCCTTGACCTCTCCGATGATGTTCATCACCTCGGAGGAGTTTGCCTTCTGGCGGCGCTTGTCCACAATGGCAAGGGGCATGCCCAGCTTCTGAGCGAAGGCGCGGGCGCGGGCAACCGAGCCAACGTCGGGGGACACCACGATGGTGCTGTTTTGCTTGTCCGCGAATTTTTGAGAGAAGCAGTTGACAAAGATGGGGGATCCCATCAGATTGTCCACCGGGATGTCAAAAAAGCCCTGAATTTGAGACGCGTGAAGATCCATGGTCAGCACCCGGTCGGCGCCCGCCCGGGTAATCAGATTAGCCACCAGCTTTGCGGAAATGGGATCGCGGGGTTTGGTTTTGCGATCCTGCCGGGCGTATCCGAAATAAGGAACCACCGCGGTGATCCGCCCGGCGGAAGCCCGCTTGAGCGCGTCAATCATAATGAGCATTTCCATCAGATTGTCGTTCACCGGGGCACAGGTGGACTGCACGACAAACACATCCGCGCCGCGGACGGTCTCGAAGATGGATACAAAGTTTTCCCCGTCGGAAAAGGAACCGACCTCAGCGTTTCCCAGCGGGAGATTCAGATCCTGACAGATGGCTTCCGCCAGAAGCTTGTTGGAGTTGCCTGCAAAAATTTTAACCTCTTTGCCATGGGCGATCATGGTAACCACATTCCTCTCTGCACATACATATCAATTATATCAATCCTGTCCGTTGGAACACCGCACCGGTTCGCACCGGCGCGGGTTTTTACAGCATTAACTCATACGTCCATTATTGTACCAAATTTTTTTTGCTTTTGCACGGTTATTTTCGATCTTTTGTTTATTTTTTAGCAATGATAAAAAATCAGCTCCCAATCAGGTAATTTTTTTAAAAATTTTTATATTATTATGGAAATTTAAGTGGTAATTCCAGGCTTTCTATGATATACTACCTTTAAAAAGTTGCAATATTTTGCATAATAAATTTTTTCTCGGGAGGTAATCACCGTTTATGCATTTTGACGAAATTACTTCTTCACCGCGGGTTGCGCGAGTATCTGTACTGGGCGGACTGACCATTGAATGGAACGGAGCCGTGCTGACGGACGAAATTAACCGCTCCCTAAAGCTCTGGAATGTCCTCGCCTACCTCATCATTCACCGCGACCAGCCCGTACCGCAGTCGGAATTTATCGAACAATTCTGGCCGGGTGAACATGGGGCAAATCCGACCAATGCATTAAAAACTCTTTTGTACCGCATTCGTGTCCTTTTAGAATCGGTTTTTGGTTCGGATATCCAGCCCATTCTGTCCCTGCGGGGCAGCTACTGCTGGAACAAGGCAATTCCCTGCGATCTGGATATTGACCATTTTGACTTGCTCTATGCGCAGGCCTCCAAGCTGTCTTCTCCCGTTCAGGAGCGTATGACGCTGTATGAACAGCTCATTGAGCTCTACCGGGGCGATTTTCTTCCCAAGCTTGCAAATCAGACGTGGGTCGTCTCCATTTCCGCCCGCTATCACAATCTGTTCCTGCAGGCGGTCAAGGATTACGCCGTTCTGCTGGAGGACGCCCAGCGCTATGAGGATATGGCGGTGGTCTGCACCCGGGCCGGAGCGTTTGACCTTCTGGACGAAGATCTCCACATCCTGATGATTCGGGCGCTCCTTCGCCAGGGCAAAGACGCCGCCGCCCTCAGGCACTATGAGGACACCTGCGACATGCTCTACAAAAACCTGGGAGCCCGTCCTTCGGCGGAGCTGCAGGCGCTCTACAGCGAGATTATGGCTGTGGAGCAGGAGCTTGAAACCGATCTGACCCTGATCCAGAAGGATCTGACGGAAACCGCCAACCGTCCAGGCGCCTTTTTCTGTGAATACGGTTTTTTCCGCGAAGCGTACCGGCTTGAGGCGCGCCGGGCCACCCGCTCCGGCGCCAGCGTCCACATCGCGCTTCTGACCGTGGCGCTGCCCGACGGAGGGACACCTCCCCTGAAAGCCTTGAACGCCACCATGGATCAGGTTCAGGAGGTTTTGGTGGGCAACCTGCGCCGAGGAGACGTTGTCGCGCGGTACAGTGCCGCGCAGTACGTACTTATGCTGCCGGCAGCCAATTTTGAGGACACACAGTCTGTGCTCGACCGCACCATAGCGGCTTTTTACCGGCAGCACCGGCGCAGCTATCTGAAGCTGACCGCCAAAATCCGAGCTGTGGAATAAGCTGCGGAGCACTGAAACAAAGCCTCTGCCCCGGCTCGCTTCACGGCGGCGGGGTTCTGCCATATTCCGAAACGTTTACCGTTCCTGTAAGTCATGCGGACAAGCCCCGCCGAAGCGGATTCTTTCTTGTACCATCTGTCGATTGCTGTAATATAATAAAAGGGAGGCCAAGCATATGATATTCAAAAACAAAAAGTGGTTTAGTTCCGCGCTCGCCGTCGCGCTGGTTGCAGCAGTGGTATTCGGACTGGTTATTAACAGTGCGGATGCTGCAAAAAATGAGCCGCCCTCCTCCATTCCGGAAAAAGAAGAGGTTCAGACCGGAGTGACTGTTTACAGCAATGAGAAAGCGGCGGTGGATGCCTCCAACCTGACGGAGGGTTATATTTTAGTCTCCTACACCGGCGGTCAGGATGTGAAAATCAAGGTTCAGATCGCAAAGAGCGGCGGCGTAACCTACACCTACAACCTTAATAATCAGGGCGAATATGAAACATTCCCGCTGACTGAGGGCGACGGTTCTTATACAGTGAAGGTGTTTGAAAATACGGAGGGCACCAAGTATGCCACCGCCTATTCCTGTACCCTGGACCTGACGCTGCGGAATGATTTTCTCCCCTTCCTCTATGCCAACCAGTATGTCAACTTTACGTCCGACTCGGATGTGGTGAAAACCGCCGCCGAGCTGACAAACGGCATTACCGACGAATACAGCCAGCTCACCACCGTTTATCATTACGTGGTTGACAATTTTTCTTATGACTACGACTTGGCGGCAACGGTGACCTCAGGGTATATCCCCGATGTGGACGCGGTACTGTCCAGCCGGAAAGGCATCTGTTTTGATTATGCCGCGGTGATGACCGCCATGCTCCGCAGCCTGAACCTGCCCTGTAAGCTGGTTGTGGGCTATGCGGGTGATGTCTACCACGCGTGGATCAATGTCTATCTGGACGGCACCGGTTGGGTTGACCAGGTGATCTATTTTGACGGTCAGGACTGGACGCTGATGGATCCCACTTTTGTATCCACCGGGCAAAACAGTTCTGAAGTGCAGCAATATGTAACAAACTCCGCGAACTATACGCAGAAATACGCCTACTGAGGCCAACCTGCACGATCCTTCTGCATTGGTGAGGACGTCTTTTTATCTGGGACATTATCCGCCGGATACGGGCAAGCTTTACGCCGCGCGGCTTCACTTGCCCCGCTCCCTCTGCTCCTGCCAATACAGGTTTCCAAGGGAAAGCCGCTGTTTCACAACAGTTTCTTTCCCTTCTCTTTTCAAGGAGGCGCTCTCATGGAATCCACAAAAGCTCCCAAACCCGCCGCGCTCCCTTTTGACTCCCTTTCCATCCTCTGTTACCAGCTGTCCCTGCTCTGCGGCGCGGGAATCCCCTCAGCGGACAGCGTGGCTATTTTGGCCGCCGATACGGACGATCCTCAGTTTCGGGCTCTGCTGTCCCGAATTCGTGACGGATTGGACGCGGGCCGGCCTTTGTCGGAGTCACTCGGCGCGGCAGGCTCCTTTCCCTCTTATCTCCTGGACATGATTTCCATCGGTGAGCTCTCCGGCAGAACGGAGCAGGTGCTTGCCGCTCTCTCCGAGTATTATGAGAAGGAGTCTTATGTCAGCCGCGCCGCCCGGCAGGCTGTCACCTATCCCGCCATCATGGGCGTGATCGTCTCTCTGATCTTCCTCGTTCTTGTCATCCGGGTACTTCCCATTTTCCGTCAGGTGTTCGCCCAGCTGGGCATGACGATTTCGGGAACAGCCGCCAGCCTGTTGGTTTTGGGAAATGGCGCGGTTTATATTGCGGGAGCGCTGTCAGCCATTATGTCAGTCATCGCCCTGCTGGCGCTGCTGCTGTTCCATCTCCCCGGCTGTGCCGGGCTGCGGGGAAGACTCTTTTCCCATGGTGCTGTGGGCACAGCTCTGTCCCGCAGCCGGTTTGCCAACGCCGCCAGCCTGATGTTCTCCAGCGGAATGCCGCTGGATGAACTTCTTACCCGCACCGCCGGACTTCTGTCCGACTCTCCCATTTCATCCGATATTCTCCGCTGCCGGGATCTGATGCTGGACGGCATGCCCTTCGTCAAAGCGGTTCAAACCACCCGCCTGCTCTCTGGTCTGGACTGCGGTCTGCTTTCCGCGGGTGTACAGGCGGGCGCCTCGGAGGAGGCCATGCGGCAGATTGCCCTGCGCAGCCAGACGCACGCGGATGAGAGCCTTACGGCTCTGCTCTCCCGTTTGCAATACGTCATGCTCTATATCCTGTGCGGAGGCCTGGCTCTGCTGCTGCTGTCCGTGATGATCCCCCTTCTCGGGGTTCTCTCCGCGCTGGGAGGCTGATCCCATGAACACCATACGCCGCGTCCTTTCGTGTTTGCTCCCCTTGGCGCTGATCCCACTGACGGTGATCCTCTTCTCCGGTTTTATGTCTCAGAAAACCTCGGCGGAACAGCTGTCTCTGGTGGAAACCGCGGTTCGCCGCGCCGCAGTGGAGTGCTATGCCACGGAGGGCTTTTATCCCCCTGATTTAAGCTATCTGACCGAATATTACGGCCTGGCGACGGACAGCACCCGGTATTTTATTGATTATCAGTACATTGCCGCCAATCTCGTGCCCGATATTACGGTGATTGCGCGCTCTGATTAAATACCCGCAGGAGGGAAGGCTATGTCCGGTTCGCACTATAAGTCCGGAATGCGCATCGCCGCCGTTTCGCTGGCCGCGCTGTTTGTTTTGGTTGCTATGGGGATTCTGCTGGCAGTCACCGGCGTCTACCGCAGCGTTACCGACAAGACTGATACCCATTTTACCCAGTATACCGCCGTTTCCTATGTGCTCAACCAGCTGCGCCGGGGCGACGCGGAGAACGCGTTCTCCATCGTGGCTTTCGGGGACGGCGACGCGCTTCAAATGGAGGAGCAGGACGGCTACCGTACCCTGCTCTACTGCTGGAACGGAAGCCTCATGGAGCTCTATACCGGCAATATGTTGGAACTGACGCCCGACGCGGGCGAAAGCCTGCTCAGTGCCCAGACCCTGGCTCTCACATATGAGAACAACCTGCTCACCGTCACGGTCACCAATGACGACGGCACAGTTTCGACGGTCTCATACGCACCCCGGAGCGAGAGCCTGGAGGGAGGCGGAGTATGAACCGGATCAAAAAACAGAGTCCGCTCTTTTTGACGGAGCTGATATTCAGCCTGGTAATATTCAGCCTCTGCGCTGCGGTCTGCGTCAGCCTGATTGTACGTGCCCAGACCATTTCCACCGACAGCCGCCAGTTGTCTCAGGCGCTGATGCTGGCGGAGACGGTGGCCGAGGAGTTTAAGGCGGAACAGCCTCTGACCGAGTCCCGGGACGGCTATCAGGTGTCCACCCAGCAACGGACGGAACACGGGGTTGCGTATCTGGACATTACGGTCTCTCTTCAGGATGAGCCGGTTTATCAGCTGACGGCGGCCCGCGTGGAACAGGAGGAGGGAGCTTCTTGAAAGAACAAACCATATCCCCTCCGGGGTTCGGCATCCTGTCCATCCTGACGGTTTTGCTGGTACTGACGCTGACCGTTTTTTCCGCCCTGACCTTGATTTCCGCTTTGGCGGATCGGGATGTCTCCAACCGGGCAGCGGATTACACCACGGTATACTATGCCGCCGACACCTCCGCCGTTGAGTCCGTTTCGGCATTGATGTCCGGCACGGAATCCGGGTTGGAGGACTCTTTTCCCATCAACGACACACAGTCCCTGTCCATTCATGTGATCCGCTCGGGCGACTCGTTTGAGGTTTTGCTATGGCAGGTTTACAGTACCGACGAAACAATTCCCGCCTCGACGCTCCCTGTCTGGCGCGGCTGACCTTAGGGAGAGATCAACTATGAATATAGAAGAGATACTGGTGCGTGCGGTGCAGCAAAATGCCTCCGATATTTTAATTGTCGCGGGACTTCCCGTTTCCTTTAAACTGGGTCAGGTCATTGAGCGCGAGGGCGCGCCGCTCTCCCCGGAGAAAACCGCGGCTCTCGCTCGGGACATGTATGTACTGGCGGGAAACCGCCAAATGGATACGCTTCTGCTCCACGGAGATGATGATTTTTCCGTGGGCATTAAGAACATGGCCCGGTTTCGCATTAACGCGTTTAAGCAGCGCGGTTCTCTTTCCATGGTCATTCGCATCGTTTCCTTTCAAATTCCAGATCCCGCAACCCTGGGCATTCCGGAGTCCGTGATTTCCTTTGCGGACCTGACCCACGGCCTGGTTCTGATCACCGGCCCGGCGGGCAGCGGCAAATCCACAACTCTGGCCTGTATGGTGGATCACATCAACACCACTCGCAACGCCCACGTAATCTGCATTGAGGATCCCATCGAGTACCTGCACCACCACAAGATGTCCGTGGTATCCCAGCGGGAACTCAATCTGGACACCGACTCCTACGACGCGGCTCTCCGCGCGGCGCTGCGCCAGGCGCCTGACGTCATTCTGCTGGGTGAGCTGCGGGACGCGGAAACCATGCGGGCGGCCGTCACGGCGGCGGAAACCGGACATTTGGTGCTCTCCACCCTCCACACCATTGGAGCCTCCAGCACGGTGGACCGCATGATCGACGCTTTTCCCTCTCAGCAGCAGAACCAAATTCGCAACCAACTGGCTCAGGTGCTGGAGGGCATCGTCACCCAACAGCTGTTTCAAGACGTTACCTCCAAAGGGCTTGTTCCCGCTTTTGAAATTATGAAGCTGAATACTGCCGTCCGCAACATGATACGGGAGTCCAAATCTCATCAGCTGGATAATGTCATTGCCACCTCATCGGAGCAAGGCATGATTACCATGGACCAAAGCATCCTGAAGCTGGCAAACGCAGGGCGGATTACGCCTACCGCCGCCCTGCGCCACTGCATCAATCCCGATTGGATGGAGCGGCGGATGAGCGGTGCGCTCCGCACATAATATACGGCGGCTGATATTTTTTGGAAAGGTGAGACTTCGTGTGATGAAGAATCTATTCTCTCCCGCCGCGGCGCTTCGCGTCTGCGTTGATTCCGGCACGGGCGGCGAGCTGTCCGGAATGGCATATAGCCAGAGGCTGACGGAGCCGCTTGTGTTTTCAAATTTGATTCGGCTGATCCTGATGCTGGATCAGCTGATGGACGAACAAAATTTTCCCCAGGCATATCAGCGGGCGCGCACCTTTCAGGAGAAGGCGCCGCGGCCCGTCTCCTCCGCCGCAGCTCCGGGAGAAGGCCTCGCTGCCGACATCGTTCAGTCCGCCACCGGAGCCGCGGGAGCCTTCACCTTGTTTATCACTTCCCGGCGGGAAGCCTCCTGGCAGGGCACCATCGACTGGGAAGACGGCTCTGCGCCGGTTTCATTTGCCTCCGCACTGCAGCTGATTCGATTACTTGGCAAACGCTACCCCTGAACGGGGCGGCTCCAACACCCGACAGCTCTCTCAACTGCCTCCTGATACAAAAGTGCCGCGGCTTCAGCGTGTGGCAGCCGCATTTCCGGTTCCATGAACAAAAAACCGTTTCCCCAAAAGCAACAGGGCGCCTGTCACGGCCAGAAACCGCTCCGGATCTTCTTCGGATGCGGCCTGAAAGGGCAGCACCAGCTCCTGCCGTTCCACCAGACCCCCGGACACGGTGACCAGCTCCCGCTGAACCGCGATGCAGATGTGGCCGTCCTTCATGCTGGAGAGCGTAATGGAATCCTTCGCGCTGGGGCCATAGCTGACCGCGCTCTCCACATGCATCGCCCGGAGCAGCGAACCGGCCCTGCCGGGCAGGAGCACGGTGCCGCATTCAAGTACGCTTGCCCCGGCCCAGCCCTGCGCCGTGGGCGAAATAATCAGCAGCTTTAACCGCTGCTGCGCCAGCTCCGCGGGATGACTCGCCCGATACCAGCCAAAATCGCCGCGCTGACCCAATCCGCTTTGAACCGCTTCTGTCAAACCGTCATCTTGTCCCCAAATTCCAACCTTCACCATGTTAACACCTCTTGGCATCCAGTTTGCGTTGTTTTTCCTGTTTTATACAGGAGCAGCGCGTCCGGCGTACTGACTGAAAATAAGATGCGTGCCTTGACTTTTTCCCTGGGGCAACATAAAATAGAATTTATTTCACAAAAAAGGATTGAAGATCATGGCACAAGAGAACAAGAAACAGGTGGAACAGATCACCGACATGGAGGTGGACTTCGCCCAGTGGTACACCGATGTCTGCAAAAAGGCTGAGCTGATTGACTACTCCAGCGTAAAAGGACTGTTCATTCTCCGTCCCTACGGCTACGCCATCTGGGAAAACGTGCAGAAGGAGCTTGACTCCAAATTCAAAGCCACGGGACATGAAAATGTCTACCTCCCCCTGCTCATCCCGGAGTCTCTTCTGGAAAAAGAGAAAAATCACGTGGAGGGCTTCGCGCCGGAGTGCGCGTGGGTCACCTTTGGCGGCAGTGAGCCGCTGGAGGAGCGTCTCTGCATCCGCCCCACCTCCGAGACACTGTTTTGTGAGCACTATGCCAATATCATTCACTCCTGGCGTGACCTGCCCAAGCTATATAATCAGTGGTGCTCCGTGCTCCGCTGGGAGAAAACCTCACGTCCCTTCCTGCGCCATCGGGAATTTCTCTGGCAGGAGGGTCACACCATGCACGCCACCGCTGAGGAGGCCATCGAGGAAACGGAGCGTATGCTGGAGATCTACGCCGACTTCTGCGAGAATACCCTGGCCATGCCCGTTGTCAAGGGGAAGAAAACCGACAAGGAAAAATTCTCCGGCGCGGAGGCCACTTATACCGTGGAATGCATGATGCATGACAAGAAGGCCCTCCAGGGCGGCACCTCCCACTACTTTGGCGACGGCTTCGCCCGTGCCTTCGACATTACCTTTACCGGCAAGGATAACCGGCAGCAGTATCCCCACCAGACCTCCTGGGGAGTGTCCACCCGATTGATCGGCGGCATTATCATGACCCACGGCGATAACAACGGCCTGATCCTCCCCCCTCGCATCGCGCCGATTCAGATTATGGTGATCCCCGTGGCGCAGCATAAACCCGGAGTGCTGGACGCTGCGGCCGCCGTGGTCAGCCGTCTTTCCGCCGCCGGGTTCCGGGTGAAATCGGACACCTCCGACCAGTCTCCTGGCTGGAAGTTCGCGGAATACGAGATGAAGGGTGTTCCCCTGCGCCTGGAGCTTGGCCCCAAGGATATTGAAAACCATCAATGTGTTCTGGTTCGACGGGATAATGGGGAAAAAGTGTTTGCCTCTTTGGATCAATTGGAGGAAACCGTATCCAAACTGCTGGACTCCGCCCATCACGCGCTCTATTCCAAGGCAAAGCGGACTCTGGAGGACAATACCTATCCCTGCTCCACACTGGAAGAGGTCAGGGAAACGATGTCCGCCCGGGGCGGCTTTGCCAAGGCCATGTGGTGCGGCGATCTGGCCTGTGAGCAGCGCATGAAGGACGAGGCCGGAGTCTCGTCCCGCTGTATCCCCTTTGCGCAGGAGAATCTGGGAGACACCTGCGCCATCTGCGGAAAGCCCGCCCATCATATGGTATATTGGGGCGTCGCATACTGACTTCAGTCATCAAAGAAACACCGGCCCGGTATCGTTTCGATACCGGGCCGGTGTTTCTCATAGCGTCACGCCTCTTCAAAGAGCTTAAACCGCTCTACCAATTGCTTCATCCGCTTGGACTGATCGGCTACCTGCTCGCCGGTTCCCGCCACATTTTCCGCCGCCAGAGATGTCTGCTGCACCACACTGGAAATCTGGTCGATTCCCATGGTAACCTGCTCAATGGATTCCGCCTGGAGCTTGGTGGCGTTGGCGATCTTCTCAACGGTTTTGACTACATGTCCGGCATTGGCAACAACCTGCTCCAGCGCGCCGCCTGTTTTCTCGGCGATTTCAAAGCCCTGATGAACCGCCTTCACTGTGTTTTCAATCAGGATGGTCGTGCTGTTGGCAGCCTCCGCACTCTTTTGAGCCAGATTCCGCACCTCTTCCGCGACCACGGCAAAGCCTTTTCCGGCCGTTCCCGCCCGGGCCGCCTCAACCGCGGCGTTGAGCGCCAGAATATTGGTCTGAAACGCAATATCCTCAATGGTTTTAATTACTTTGCTGATCTGGTCGGTGGTGTTGTTGATCTGTTCCATGGACTGCACCAGCTGCTTCATCTGTGCGTTGTTATTGGTCAGTTCCCGGCCCAGTTCCTCTGCCTCATGACCCGCATTCTCGGCGTGCCCGGCGTTTTCCTTGACCTGTATGGAAATCTCATTCACAGTGGCCGCGAGTTCCTGTACGGCGGAGGCCTGTTCAGTGGCTCCCTGAGACAGGGTCGTGGCCTCTTCGGACATGGTTTCCGCACCTTCGGTTAATTTCGTGGAAGCAACGGAAATCTGACTGATGACCCCGTTGAGCCCAAACACCATCTTTTTCAGGGATTCCTGAATCTGCGTATATTCGCCTATGTAGGCTTGGGAATTCTTTGACCGTTTGACAAAATCCCCGTCGGACAGATCTCTGAGTGCGGTGCTGATGTCCCCAATGATGACCATCAGGGTCTCCGCAGTGGTGCGGCAGCTCTCGGCAACCCTTCCCATCTCATCGTCGGACACATAGGTTACGTTCGTCTCCCAATCGCCCCTGGCCATTGCCATGGTGCCTTTTTCAATTTCCTGTAACGGCATCACGATACTTTTTGTCGTGGCGCGGATCAGCAGCACACTGGCAACGACCCCCACCAGAATGAACGCACCCATCTCAACTTCCACAAACCGGGTGGCTGACGCTACCCGCACGAGCACATCGGGCGGAACCTCATCAATATTCCCAAATTCAGAAACCATTTTGAAGACGCTCATGAGCCCGCCCACTACTGACCCGACCAAAATCAGAATCAGCAAGCTAAAGCTCAGCAGGAGTTTTCTTCTGACTTTTAAATTTCTGTACCACTGATGCATATAATAACCTCCAAAAAAATTGTAAAAAATGATATTTTTTAAAAAATGGATATTTTTTCAGTGATTTTGTCATTTTTAGAATAACACATTCTTTTTTTCTTGTCTATCTCCCTCTTACTTTTTCGAAAAAAGTTTACACAATAAGCCGCTTAACTTGCATGGATTGCCTTTTACTTGACTTTATCATTGGTTCCTATATAATGATAAGATAAATTTTTTGAAATCTTCCCGGCAAAAAGGAGTCGCATCTTATGATCAGAATCATTACCGACAGCACCAGTGATTTATCCCGGGAGCGCGCGCACGCCCGGGGCATCCGCATTGTTCCGCTGACGGTTCACTTTGGGGAAGAGGCCTTTCGAGACGGCGAGGAAATTTCCAACGCGGAATTTTATGCCCGCCTGGCCACCGCCGAGTCTCTGCCCACGACTTCGCAGGTAACGCCCTCTGAGTTCACCAATCTGTTTCAGTCTTATATCAATGAGGGCGATGAAATTATTGGCATCTTCATTTCCTCGGAAATGTCCGGTACCTGTCAGTCCGCGGAAATTGCCCGTCAGGCGGTGGATCCTGATCATATTTATATCATAGACTCCCGTACCGTCACCTTTCCCCTGGGACTTCTGGTAGAGGAGGCTGCCGCCATGAGAGACACGGGGCTGCCCGCGGCAGAAATCGCCGCGGCCATCTCAGCGCTCACCCGGCGTATTCGCCTTCTCTCGGTTCTGGATACCCTGAAATATTTAAAAATGGGCGGCCGCATTTCCGCCGCGACGGCTGTAGTGGGCGGTATTCTTGGGATCACGCCCCTGGTTGGAATTATTGACGGAAAAGTTGAGTCCATCGGCAAGACCCGGGGACGCAGAGCGGCTTTTCAGTGGATGTCCGAGCGGCTGAAAACTGAACCCATTGATTTTAATCACAGAGTCTGCTTTGGCCATTCCGACTTTCCGGAGGCAATGGCGGAATGCATGGAATTTTTTAAAACCGAGGTCGCGGGTGTGCCGGAAATTCTCACCAGTGACATGGGCGCCGTGGTGGGAACCCACGCCGGCCCCAAGGCCACCGGCCTTGCTTATTTTGTAAAGGAATCCACGGAGTCTTAAATTTTTGTGAATTTATTCTCAAGACCGCCTCATGGCGGTCTTTTTATGTTATACTTTGGTTATGCTAATTAAAGAACCGGACAGGCCAGGCGGATTGAATTTATAAATCCCGCATCGGCCCTGTTCGCCCTCGGGCGGAGACTGCCGCTCATAACGCAACAAATCGCGCACTTTTTACTTAAGGGGATGATGTTATGGAACAGCGGGAACTCTCGTGGCGGGAGCGCGGACGCCTCTGGCTGCGCATCGGAATCCGCGCCGCACTTCTTTTCTCTCTCATCGTGCTGGCGGTCATTTTGATCCCGCCCCTCTGGAATCTGCTGGCGCCGTTCATTCTCGCCTTTCTGATGGCGTGGATGCTCAACCCGCTGATCCGGACCATTCAAAAGCGGATTCCCATTTCCAGGCGCATTCTGTCAATGCTTTTGGTTGTGCTGATCTTCGCCCTTCTGACCGGCATGATTTTTTTCTTCATCTGGTCTGTCATCTCTGAAATCCAGTCGTTAACGGATAACTGGCAGTCTGTGCTGGACTCCCTGACAAGCTATGTTTCATATTTGCAGAACTCTATGACCTTCTGGTATCATTTGCTGCCCGACGAGGTGGTCTCCACGGTCAATGATCTGATATATGGCACGCTGGACCGCGTCAAGGAAGTGGTTCCCAGCATGATCAATTCCGTTATGCTGAGCCTCAAAAATGTGTTCTCAGCGGTGCCCTCCTTCGCTGTCGCCACCGTTGTGTTCATCATGGGTACCTATTTCATTACCGCGGACTACCCCCGTCTGCGCTTTCTCATGACCGACCACCTCTCCCCCGAGCTGGACACTTTTCTCACCCGGGTCAAGGCCACCGCCACAGGAGCCTTCGGCGGGTATGTCCGGGCGGAATTTATTCTGAGCGTCGGTGTGTTTTTGATTCTGCTAATCGGATTTTTGATCACCCGGCAGAGCTATGGCATTCTGCTGGCCGCGCTTCTGGCCGTACTGGACTTTATCCCCATTATCGGCGCGGGCACCGTGATGGTGCCCTGGGCGGTGATCTGCGTGTTTATTGGGGACTTTCGCAGCGCGGTGGAGCTGATGGTCATCTGGGGCGTCATCATCCTGTTCCGCCGCCTGTCCGAGCCAAAGGTGGTGGGAGATCACACCGGTCTTTCCCCTATTCTCTCCCTGGTTGCCATATACGCAGGGATGCGCGTGGCCGGCGTGCTGGGTATGGTGCTGGCTCCCGTCGTGGCGCTGGTTGTCATCAATGTCGTTAGGATGGGCACCTTCACGCCCTTTGTCTCCGACCTGAAGCTCGCGGCGAACGACTGTCTCCTGTTATTGCGGAAACCGCCCCGAAAAGACCCTCCCGGAGATGCGTCCTGATCCGCGAAAACGCATTTGTCATTTATTGGAATAATATTTTAAAAAGTTAAAATTTCTTTCAACTACACTTCATGATTTATACACAATTTAACGTTACTATAAAAATTGCAAGGCGGTCATTTAGAATAAACCTTCCATCATCCTAAAAAGGAGCGATTTACCATGTATCAAGACGATCATAATCAAAACACAAACTGGAACTCCTCTCAGCCAAACTCCACCCCCGGCTGGGGTAACTCCCCTTCCACCGATCCGATCCAGGATATGCAGCCTGTCCCCGTTAAGATAAAAAAGCGCTGGCCCGGGGTCGTTGCCCTCTGTCTCGTTTGCGCACTGCTGGGCGGCGCGGCCGGTGTGGGCGGTTCCCTGCTGGTGAGCGGCAATGCCTCCTCCAGTGTGCTGAATGTGAGCGACCGGGTACCGACCACCTCCGTGGCGGTGGCAAATGTGGACGGGCAGACGGAATACACCCTCTCTGAAATCTACGATACCTATGTCAATTCCTGTGTCGCCATTCAGGCCGGCTCCACCACAAACATTTGGGGTCAGGAGGTCAGCACCGCGTCCTCTGGTTCCGGCTTCGTCATCACCAGCGACGGCTATATCCTCACCAACTACCACGTCATTGAGGGTGCCAGCAGCATTTCCGTTCTGTTTAACGACGGCTCCAAGTATGACGCGACCCTGATCGGCAGTGAAGAGGAAAATGATATCGCCGTTCTGAAGATCGACGCCACCGGCCTTACCCCCGTTGTCATCGGCGATTCCAGCCAGGCCGAGGTCGGCGAGACCGTTTGCACCATCGGCAACCCCCTGGGCGAGCTCACCTTCTCTCTCACCGACGGCGTGGTCTCGGCTCTCAACCGCACGGTTACCTACTCCGACGGCAGCTCGATTAACATGATTCAGACCAACTGCACCATCAACTCCGGCAACTCCGGCGGCCCGCTGTTCAATACCTACGGCGAGGTCATCGGAATCACCAGTGCGAAATACTCCAGCTCCTCCTACTCCTCCAGCTCCGCCAGCATTGAGGGTCTCGGCTTCGCCATTCCCATCAACGACGTCACCGACGCGGTAACCAGTATCATGGAAAACGGCTATGTCACAGGAAAGGCCTACCTCGGCATCTCCGTGGGTTCCGTCTCCTCTGAGGCTCAGAACTACGGCGTACCCTCAGGCGCCTATGTCGCCTCCGTTACCTCCGGCAGCTGCGCCGAAACGGCCGGCATCCAGAAAGGTGATATCATCACCAAGGTGGACGACACCACCATTACCAGCAGCTCCGACTTGTCCGCGGCCAAGAACAAGTACAAGGCGGGGGACACCGCGACCTTCACCATCTACCGCGATGGGCAGACGCTGACCGTGTCCGTCACCTTTGATGAGGAACAGCCCGATTCCTCCACTGATTCCAGCTCGAGTTCCGACTCCAGCAGCTCCGACAGCGAAAACTCCAGCAGTAATTACTATGGTAGCGACGGAAGCAGCAGCGATTATACCTTCAACACACCTTTCGGCCAGTTCAGCTACGGCGGTTGATTTTCTCTCTAATCCTTTGATCTGTGCCCATGTTCTTCTCATAAAAAGCCCCCCTGATGTAGAACATAAAACTACATCAGGGGGGGCTTTTGTCACTGTCCCTTTTACTTGACCTAAGAGGAACTGTCCATTTTAACTAAGCCTGACACCATCGGGAGCCTTTTTTCACAGTACTATTATTGGGACAGAATCTCGACAATCACAGCCCAGATTGGCAGCGTGATCACCGAGAGCAGCGTGGTCAGTGTGATCAACTGGGCCGCCGTGCTGACATCGCGATTAAACTGCTGGGCAAAAATCGCGGTACCGCCCGCAGCGGGAGTGGCTGCCAGCACCACACAGATGGAATAAATCAGCGGGTCCAGGTGGAACGGGTACAGCACCAGCGTCATAATCGCCGGAGCCAGCAGCAGCCTCACCGCCGCCGCGGCATAGAGCTTGGCGCGCTTGAAGGTAGCCGCCAGGTCCGCCGCCGCCATCTGCCCTCCGATCACAACCATAGCCAGCGGCGTATTTAAGTCCGCCATAAAGCTCACCGAGTCTCCCACCATGCTGGGCAGTTTCAGTCCGGTGAAAAAGAAAAACAGGCCGATGGCCGTACCGATGACGCCGGGATTAAGAATGGCTTTTTTCAGCGACAGGGAACCACCCATCACCATGACTCCATGGGTCCATTGACATATGTTGAAGGCCACAAGCCCCACCACGCCGTAGATCAAAGCCTGTTCCCCAAAGATCGCCTGGAGCAGGGGAAGCCCCATAAATCCGGTATTTCCATAAACACAGCAGAAGCGCAGGGCGCTTTTACTCCCCTCCGGCTGTTTCCGGAACAAAAGCTGTGAAATCGGCACCATAATAAAATAGCTGCTGAAAATGGCCAGCAGCCCAATTCCCAGCGAAACCATTACCGTGGGATCGGCATCGGTCTGAAACTGGCTGATGGTGATGCAGGGGGCAACTATGTACAGCAGCAGATGGGACATCTGGGAAATCGCGTCCTGACAAAACTGGCCGCGTCTGGCAAAAAAATATCCGACCCCCATCATTAAAAATAGTGTTACCACATTTCCAGCAACCGTAAAAAAGTAGTTGAGCATTGCCTTGTTTCCTTCCTGTCGTGACTTAAGTTATCATTATAATCTCTCACCTGGATAAAGTCTATGTTCATTGACAAAAAAGCCTTCGGCGAGATATACTAAAAATAAACAGAAAACCATGACCTCTGGAGGAATTATGCCTTGAACAACCGCTTTGACCAATCACACCTGTCTATTTTTGCTTCTTACTACAAACCGCACTGGAAGCTGTTCGCGCTGGACCTTATCTGCGCCCTGGGAATTGCCTCGGTGGATCTGGCGTTTCCCTTCGTCTCCCGCCTGTCCATGCAGACCCTGCTGCCGCAAACCCTCTATGGCACCTTTTTCACCGTAATGGCCATTCTTGCAGGTGCTTATGTACTCAAGGGCGTTCTGAATTTTATCGTTACCTACTGGGGGCATATGCTGGGGGCCTACATTGAAACCGATATCCGGGGCGACCTGTTCTCCCATATTCAGGATTTGTCCTTCCGCTTTTTTGATCAAAACCGGACAGGACACCTGATGAGCCGCGCCACCTCCGACCTGTTTGACATCACCGAGCTTGCCCACCACGGCCCGGAGGATCTGTTCATCTCCTCCGTGACTCTGCTGGGCGCCTTCTGCATCATGCTCACCATCCAATGGGAGCTTGCACTGGCGGTCTTCGCCGTGGTTCCCGTCTTCGTGGTGTTCACCGTGCTTCAGCGGCGGCGCATGATGGGCGCGTCCGCTCAGGTCAAGCAGAACATGGCCGGCATCAACGGAGAGCTGGAATCGGCTCTCTCCGGCATGCGTACCGCCAAGGCCTTTGCCAACGAGGAAGCCGAGCTTTCCAAATTTCAGTCCTCCAACCGCCTGTTCCGTTCCGCAAAACGAGGCTATTACAAAGCTATGGCGGTTTATCAGTCCGGCCTTGAGTTCTGCATGGGCATCATGTCCGTGCTGGTCATCGCCTTTGGAGGCTTTCTGATCATGGAGGGCAAACTCAGTTATATCGACTTAATTACCTTCTCCCTGTATGTCTCCACCTTTCTCACTCCCATCCGGAAGCTCTCTGCCTTTGTGGAGCAGTTCATGCAGGGCATGGCGGGCTTCACCCGCTTTGTGGAACTGATGCGCACCCGGCCGGACCTCACCGACGCCGAGGACGCTGTCGCACTGCCTCCCGTTGAGGGCGACATTCTCATGGATGATATCAGCTTCGGCTACAACCCACAGGAGCCCCCCGTCCTGGAGCACATCTCCCTGCACATCCGCAAGGGGGAGACCGTCGCGGTGGTGGGACCCTCCGGCGGCGGAAAGTCCACTCTCTGCCAGCTCATCCCCCGCTTCTACGACGTGTCTGAGGGACGGATTCTGATTGACGGCCGCGACGTCCGCTCGGTCACTCAGCACTCTCTCCGGGAAAACATCGGCATCGTACAGCAGGACGTGTTCCTGTTTGCCGGAAGCGTCTATGACAACATCCGATACGGAAAACCTTCTGCCACCGATGAAGAAATCATCAGCGCCGCCAAAAAAGCGGAAATCTATAATGACATTCTGGAGATGCCCGATGGCTTTCAAACCTATGTGGGCGAACGGGGCATCATGCTTTCCGGCGGGCAAAAGCAGCGGATTTCCATTGCCCGCATCTTTTTAAAAAATCCTCCCATTCTTATTTTAGACGAGGCCACCTCCGCACTGGACGCGGTCACCGAGGCCAGGATTCAGTCCGCCTTCGACGCGCTCTGCGTGGGACGCACCACACTCATCATCGCCCACCGGCTCTCCACCGTCCGGAACGCCAACCGCATCGTTGTCATTGACGACAGCCGCATCATGGAGCAGGGCAGCCATCAGAGCCTTCTCTCCAGCGGCGGCGCTTACGCCCGGCTGGTATCCGCTCAGCAGTCGGCATCCTCGTAATCCATGAGGTGACACTTGATGACTGAAGAGAAAACCAATGTTATGCGTATCCTGACTCAGAAAAAAATCCCTTTCACTCCCCACTTTTATCCCCATGGCGAGGAAGCCGTGGACGGCGTGTCGGTTGCCGCTCTGTTAAACCAGGATCCCGCATCGGTCTTTAAAACCCTGGTGTGCCAGGGTGCCAGCCGGACACATTATGTGTTTATCATTCCTGTGGCGGAGGAACTGGACTTCAAGGCCGCCGCACGGGCAGTGGGGGAAAAATCCGTGGTTTTGATCCCGGTCAAAGATCTTCTTCCCCTCACCGGCTATGTCCGCGGCGGCTGTTCCCCCATCGGAATGAAAAAACGACTGGTCACTGTTTTGGATGAAACCGCTCTGTCGCGGGATACTATCATCGTCAGCGGCGGCAAAATCGGCACTCAGGTGGAGCTGGCTCCTTTGACTCTGGCGAAGCTGGTGGATGCACACTTCGCGCCTCTGGCCAAGGAGGCGCTGTCATGACGAAAACCGAGCTGCTGAACCATCTGGCCATCGATGGGGAAGAGCGTCTCCTCCTCGCCCGGGCTCATGATCAGCTGGAAACCACCCGAAGCCGCTCCATTCCGGCCCACACGCCCTTCCTCTCTCCCGAGCAGCAGGCTGCCGTCTCCCGGCTCATCGCCGCTTCGGGGCATCCCCGCAACGTGCTGTTTGGAGGCTATGCCGGCGCGGAGCGCGCGGTTTGCGTATTTTTGCCGGACTGGATGGAGGATGACGCTGTATTTACCGGCGATGCCTGCCCCGTTTCCGCTCTGCGGGCGGTGTTTCCCGCTGGAAGCGGCCTGAATCACCGGGACTTTCTCGGCGCGCTGATGGGGTTGGGCGTCACCCGGGAATCGCTGGGCGATATTCTAGTGACGGACGGGTGCTGCGACCTGCTGCTCCTTCGGGATCTGGAGCCCTTCCTGCTGACCTATCTGGAATCCGCCGGAAGAACCCGCCTCAAGCTCTCTCCCATTGATCTGAATGCGCTGTCCGTACCGGAACCAAGCACCACCCTTCTCCGGGACACGGTGGCCACGCTGCGTCTGGACGCCGTGGTTGCCTCCGCCTTTTCCCTCCCCCGCTCCAGAGCCGCGGAGCTCATCACCTCAGGGCGTGTGCGGCTGAATCACAGGGAGTGTGGCAAGCCCGACCGCTCCGTGAACCAGGGCGACCGGTTTTCCTGCCGGGGCTTTGGCGCATGTGTGCTCAAAGAGGTCTTGGGCCAGTCGAAAAAGGGCCGCATCATCATTGTGCTGGAGCGGTTCCAATAGACGCCTGCATCACTACGTCTTAAATATAAAAAATCCCCCCGGAGCTTTTCCGGAGGGATTTAAGGTCACTATTACGCAAACGAAATCGCCTTTACAACGGCGGGCAGATGGTCGCGCCTGCGCATCACGTGGAACAGATGCAGTAGCTCCACCGTGGCGCAGAATTTATCCGCCAGGCTGACGAGAACTGCCTCCCGGGAATGGGGACGGTGCCTTGCCATGGGCCACATGTGGGAGAGAATGATGTTCTCCTCCTTGGGGGTCAGGTCGTCGCAGAGCTCCTTGGCATTTTTCCACGCCGCCACAGGGTGGTCAAAGCACTGGTAGCCGGGATGAGCGGATTTGTCGTCCGGGTCATATAAATACAGGTCATGCAGCAGCCCCCCCCGGGCCGCGGCCTGGTAGTCGCACTTCAAGCGGCGCGCCATACGGAAGGCCACATAGGAAACAAATACGGAATGCTCGTAGCAGGAAATATCACAGTGGTGATGATGCCGCCTCATGGACTGGACGGTCTGGCTTTTTAACAGCTCTGAAACACAGCCGACATAGCTCTCGTAGTTCAGAAGATAGGACATCGAATATATCACCTTCGTTATGTAAGATTCATCAAACACGGAAATTGCCTTCATTATAAATCATCGTTTTTGATTTGTCACTGGAAAATGTGTTATTTAACAGAGCGTTCATATTTACGAGTCTTTTGCACCGTTTTTTCCTGATTCTTAAGCTGAAATTAACAATTTATCTGTATCTATTTTAATCCATATTCGTTATGCTATCATAGAGGGTATCATATAACTATTTCAGGACATGATTTGTTTACGGATTCGAGGGAATAACAATGCGTATTTTGATTTTAACAGGAAAATTTGGCATGGGTCACTGGTCGGCTTCCTGCTCTCTGTATGACCAGCTCTCCACCGCTTTTCCCGATAGTGAAATCACTGTAGAGGATTTGCCCGCGCTGGCCTTGCCCAGCGCCTCCAAATCTATTTACCGGGGCTTTTACTTACTGGTCAACCACGGCACCTCTCTTTATAATTTTTATTACCAGGCTACCGAAAACGGCCCCTTTGACGTACTTCCGCCCTTGGCTCCGCTGCTGAAAAAGACATTAAACAACCTGCTGGAAAAAAGCAAGCCTGACGGAATCATCGCCACCCACCCCATCTGCGCCCAGTTGGTTTCCCGCTGGAAGCAGGAGACCGGCTCCACGCTCCCTCTGGTTACCTGCATTACCGACCTGTCACCCCACGCGGAGTGGCTTTGCCAGGGAACCGACTGCTATATGGCGGGAAGCTTCGACCTGCGGGACGCGCTGATGAAAAAGGGCATCCCAAAGGAAAAAATCCTTGTCTCGGGAATCCCGGTGAAAAACAGCTTTCACGCCACCGGCAGTTCCAAGGGCGGCGGCCCCCGCCGTCTGCTCATCATGGGGGGCGGTATGGGCGTGCTGCCGAAACGAACCCGCTTTTATGAGGAGCTCAATCAGTTTCCCAACCTGGAAACCACCGTAATGACCGCAAACAACAAAAGGCTCTATGAAAAATTCGCGGGTAAATTTGAACACATCGAGTTCCTCGGCTATACCGACAAGGTCTATGATTATATGGCCCAGGCGGACATGGTCTTTACCAAGCCGGGCGGAATCACTCTGTTTGAATCCATTTTTTCGGCGCTGCCCATGCTGGCCTGGGAACCGTTCTGGGAGCAGGAAATGCACAACGCCGATTTTCTCGTGGCAAAAGACCTGGGCCGTGTGGCCCCCAAAGAGCTTGACGGAAGCCTCGAGTCCATCCGGGCGCTGATTTACGACACCGAATCCCTTGCCCGTATGTCTGCCAATATGATCAGCCTTGCCGCCCAGCTGCAGAATGACGGCGCCGCGGAACTGCTTGCCTCTCTCACCCACGGGGAATTGGTGCGCGGCCGATGAAGCAAAATAAATTCTGGATTCTTGTTCTTCTGGCGCTGCTGGGCGTCACCGTCTTTATCATCCTGAGGGAGCAGTCTTACGGCGACCTGATCTTGGCGGTAAGGCGAGCCCACCTCCTTCCCCTTCTGCTCGGCGTGGGGCTGATGTTCATTTTTGAATGCTGCGAGACCGCCTGCACCTACCTGATTTTGAGTGCCTTGGGCAACCGGACGTCCTTTTTTCGCTGCCTGACCTATTCCTTCGCCGGATTTTATTTCAGCTGCATCACCCCCGCCTCCAGCGGCGGACAGCCGGCTCAGATTTATTGTATGCAGCAGGATCGCGTCCCAATTGCTCACGGAACGCTGGACATGCTGCTCATTGCCATCTTTTATCAGGGAGTCACCTTGCTGTTCGCGCTGGCAGCACTGCTGCTGTTCCCCGGTCTGCTCTCCGTTTTCGGGCTGGGTTCCGGTCTTCTATTGGGTGTGGGCGCCGCGATCCTGCTGCTGCTCACCGTGGCGATGCTGATTTTTCTGTGGTTTCCGGCCCTTGCGGCAAAGCTCTCCGGCGCGGTACTGAGGCTTTTCGCCCGGCTTCGGCTGGTTAAGGATCTCTCCGCCGCCCGCGAGAGCCTTGACCTTCATCTGACTCAGTACCACCAGGGCGCGGCCCTGATCCGCCGCCGGCCGGAGCTGGCCCCGGCCCTGTTTGTCATTATGGCCATTCAGCTCTCCGCCCTCTATCTGGTTCCCTTTATGGTTTATACCGCCTTCGGATTTGCGGGCGCGGGTCTGCTCCGATTTGTTGCTACTCAGGCGCTGCTCTCTCTGGCGGTCTACTGCGTTCCCCTTCCCGGAGCCGCCGGGGTTTCGGAAGCGGTTTTTCTCCGGGTCTACGCCGGCCTGTTCGGCGCGGCCGCCGTGGCCCCCGCCCTGCTGCTCAGCCGCGGCATCTCATGCTATGGCTTCCTTGTCCTCACCGGCATCCTTACCGCCCTGATTCAGATGCAGAAGCGGAGAAAAAAAAACGCGGTTCCGCTTCCTGACTGCCAGTAATGTCGTCTCTGCCGTTTCCCAAATGTGATACTTGCTTTTTTCTGCGCCGTAGTGTATGATAAGTGTACTAAGTGAATTAGTACACTTATAACACTGCGGCGCATTTAAGCCGCGCTGGGAGGCAGTACCTTGATTACCCTCAATTACCGCGATTCCCGTCCCATCTACGAACAGGTCAAGGACGGCCTGCGCCGTCTGGTGATGTCCGGCGCGCTGCTCCCGGGGGATAAGCTGCCGTCGGTTCGTGCCATGGCGTCCTCTCTGGCCATCAATCCAAACACCATCGCCCGGGCCTATGAGGCGTTGGAGACTGAGGGGTACATTTACACCGTTCCGGGTAAGGGTACCTTTGCCGCCGAGCAAACCGACGTCAACCGAAACCGGAAGGAAGCTCTGCTGCGTCAGTTTGACAGCGCCGCGGCGGAGCTGCATTTTCTCGGCGTGACAAATGAGGAGCTGGCCGACCGGCTCAACGCTCCTCCACAACCGCAACAGGAGGTTAACGCATGATTCAGGTCAATAATGTAGTGAAGCAGTTTGACGGCTTTACCGCGCTGGACGGACTGACCATGTCGGTTCCCACCGGTTCTATTTACGGTCTGGTGGGCCCCAACGGCGCCGGGAAATCCACCATCCTGCGCCACCTCAGCGGGGTATACCGGCAGGATTCCGGTGAAATCCTCATCGACAGCGAACCGCTCTATGAAAATCCCGCCTTGAAGTCCCGGGTATTCACCATCCCCGACGAGCTCTATTATTTTACCTCTGCCTCCACCCGGGACATGATGTCGTTTTACCGCGGCTTTTACCCCCGCTTCGACATGAAGCGCTACGACACCCTGCGGGACATTTTTTCCAATGTAAAGGAAAAGCATCCCATCCGCCGTCTTTCCAAGGGCATGCAAAAGCAGTCGGCCTTCTGGCTGGCGCTGTGCTGCCGCCCCGACTATCTGCTGCTGGACGAGCCGGTGGACGGTCTGGATCCCGTGATGCGCCGTCAGGTCTGGTCCCTGCTGCTCAGCGACGTGGCGGAGTACGGAACCACCGTGCTGGTCTCCTCCCATAATCTTCGGGAACTGGAAGACGTGTGCGACCATGTGGGTATCCTGAATCGGGGCCGGGTGCTTCTGGAGCGCTCCCTGTCCGAGCTGCAGGGCAACGTGGTAAAGCTTCAGATTGCCTTCCAGTCTCCGGAGGCTCCGCCCCTCCCCGATGATCTGAACCTTCTCCATGCCGCCCGCACGGGTCGGGTTCACACCTTCATTGTCCGGGGCACCGCGGAAGTGGTTACCCGGCGTATGGCGCCCTACGCGCCTATTTTGATGGAGGCTCTGCCTCTGACTCTGGAGGAAATCTTTATTTATGAGCTGGGGGGTGAGGACTATGCCGTCCGTGAAATCATTCTTTAGTCCCACACTGTATCTAAAAAACGCGACTCGCTTCTGGCCGCTGTGGGCGGTTTATCTGGTGATCTGGCTTGTGGCCCTCCCCGCCAGTCTGCTGGTCAGCTACCGGGACCGTCTTGTGGATACTTACACTATCGCCCGCTTTGCTTCCACCATACCTCCGGAGCTGCTGAGGAATTTGGGCATTCCGCTCGTCTTTAGCTTTTCCATCGCCACCGCTCTGGCTACCTTTTCCTATCTCTGCAACAGCCGGGCCTCCTGCATGATCCACGCCCTGCCCATCCGCAGGGAAACCCTATTTTTCACCAATTATTTGTCGGGCCTCTCCTTTTTCATCCTGCCGAATCTTGTGGTATTCCTTTTGATGCTGCTGACAGAGGCCGCCACCGGCAGCGTTGACCTTAGCGCGCTGGGTCTCTGGCTTTTGGGTATGACTCTGCTGCCGCTGTTCTTTTATTCCTTCGCGGTTTTCTGCGCCATGGTTACCGGAAATCTAATGGCATTGGCTTCTTTTTATTGCATCCTGAACTTTTTGGGCGTGATCCTGGCCGAACTCATTGGCGCGGTGCTCTCCACATTCGTCTTTGGCTTTCAGATGCAGGGCTCCGACACCGCGCTGCAAACCGCGGGCCAGTGGCTGACCCCCTGCTGGTCTCTTTTGAAACACTGCCAGCTGGAATATACCTATGACACCACCGGAAATCTGATCTCATCCTCCTTTTCCGGCGTTCGCTACCTGTTTCTTTACGCCGGAATCGGAGTCCTGCTTGCCATTGTCTCCCTGCTCCTTTATCGCAGGCGGCGTATGGAACGGGCAGGTGACACGGTCACCGTGTCACCGCTGCGCCCTGTCTTCCGGTACGGCTTCGCGTTCTGTACAGCGCTGTCTTTGGGACTTCTCCTTTATGCCATCTTCTTTGAAAACGGTTATTCCATTTCAGGCAATGTTTGGGGACTTTTGACCCTGCTGATTCTGAGTGGTGCCCTCGGATATTTTGCAGCCGAGATGATGCTGCAAAAATCCTTCCGGGTCTTTTCCAAATGGAAGGGCTGCGTGATTTTCCTGCTCTGTCTCACCGCGCTCACCATCAGCCTGGAGTATGACCTGCTCGGCTACGAGCACAGAGTTCCTTCCGCCGACGAGGTGGAATCCGTTTCCCTGACCACACCCTATGCCGCCCCCTATGACAACGCCTCCGGAACCACGGTCACTCTGACCGATCCAGAGCTCATTGAGCAGGTCATTTCCATTCATCAGACCATCATCGCCCAAAAACAGGCCATTGAATCGCAGTCCTACGAAGCCTATTACTCGGATAACTATATCGACGGTAAAGACGGGGTTTCCGTTCAGGTGTCCGGCAACGCATCCTTTTCCGTTACCTACCAGCTAAAAAACGGCCTGATTCTCACCCGCTCCTATGACTCCCTGCCGGTTACGACCGAGGCTCTGCTGGATCCCGATTCCTATGCTGCCCAAATTCAGGAGCTCGTCAGCATCCCGGAGGTTGCCTACGAGGCCTATTTTGCGGCTTTGCCCGAGGACGCGGTTTTAAGCTATGCCGAGCTTGGCCTCCCCGCCTCCAACGCATATGATTATGATACGTCTTATCTCTCTCTCGACCGCGACGAGTCCGCCCTTCTCTACGACGCGGTGCTTGCGGATTTGGACAGCGGCGCCCTGAGCCGCCGCTATCTGCTGGAGGATGAGACTCGGTTTGCGAACTGCTATTTCAACGATATTGTTTTTATGTTTTCCTATCCCAATCCCGACGATCCCTCAACTCCTGATACCTACTCCATCACCATAACCCTTCAGACCACCGCCGCCAATACCCTTGCCGTTCTGGGTGACGATGTGAAGGATGAACTGATCACCATGGACGATTACATGGCCGCCGAGGAAAACGAAACCTTGGCATCTGATTCCGTGACCATAGATGATTGAACCCTCAACCCCTCCCTTTCGGGAGGGGTTTTTGCGATTTCTCCTTCAAAAAGCCACGGATTCTTCTTCAAAAAACCTAAGTTAGTTAGTTGATTTTTATGAAATACAGGTCTATAATGAAAGACCGAAGGTTTTCTTTTCGAAGAGTAATAGTAATATATTTTTGGAGGTATCATCATGCGCGAAGTTTATGTTGTCAACTGTTGCCGCACCGCAGTCGGCTCCTTCGGCGGTTCTCTGAAGGACACCCCCGCTGTCAAGCTGGGTGCCATTGTCATCAAGGAGGCTCTGAGCCGCGCCAACGTGGCTCCCGAGACTGTTGACGAAGTTATGTTCGGATGCATCCTGTCCGCCGGTCTGGGTCAGAATCCCGCCCGTCAGGCCGCCCTGGGCGCGGGCCTGCCCGTAGAGGTTCCCGCCTACACCGTTTCCATGGTCTGCGGTTCCGGCATGAAGTCCGTGATCGAGGGCGCCCGTGCCATCGTCTCCGGCGACGCCGAAATCATCGTGGCAGGCGGCATGGAAAACATGTCCGCCGCTCCCTACGCGGTTCCCTCCGCCCGGTTCGGCGCCCGTATGTTCAACGCCCAGATGGTCGACACCATGGTGAACGACGGCCTGTGGGATGCGTTCAACAGCTATCACATGGGCACCACCGCGGAAAACGTCTGCGACGCCTACGGCATCACCCGCGAGGAGCTGGACGCTTTTGCCGCTTCCTCCCAGGCCAAGACCGCAGCCGCTCAGGCCGCGGGCAAGTTTGCCGATGAGATCGTCCCTGTCCCCGTGAAGGTCAAGAAGGAAACTGTTGATTTTAAGGTGGACGAGTTCCCCCGCTCCACCACCACGGCGGACTCCCTTGCCAAGCTGGGAGGCGCGTTCCCCACCTCCGACGGCACAAAGGGCAGCCGCGTCACTGCCGGCAACGCCTCCGGCATCAACGACGGCGCAGCCGCCATTGTACTGGCTTCCAAAGAGGCTGTTGAGAAGTACGGCCTGAAGCCCCTGGCCAAGCTCGTTTCCTGGGGCCAGGGCGGCGTTGATCCCAAGATCATGGGCGTTGGCCCCGTCCCCGCTTCCCGCCAGGCACTGTCCAAGGCCAGTCTGACCATCAAGGATATGGATCTTGTGGAGGCCAACGAGGCTTTTGCCGCTCAGTCTGTGGCGGTTGCCCGCGATCTGGAGTTTGATATGTCTAAGGTCAACGTCAACGGCGGCGCCATCTCCATCGGCCATCCCGTGGGCGCCTCCGGCGCGCGCATCATCGTCACCCTGCTGCATGAACTGCTCAAGCGCGACGAGGCCAAGAAGGGTCTTGCCACCCTGTGCATCGGCGGCGGTATGGGTGTTGCCACCATTTTTGAAAAGTGCTGATCGCTCGCGCTTCATTTGATTCATTTATTTCATGTTAGGAGGAAACTACGTTGGCTAAATTCGTTTCCATTGAGGAAGCAGTTGCCCTGATCCCCGACGGCGCCAGCATTATGTTCGGCGGCTTCATGGGCTGCGGCAATGCCCATAAATTTGTTGACGCCCTCTCCAAGAGCGGCAAAAAGGATCTCACCATGATCTGCAACGACGCCTCCATGCCCGGCGGTCCCATGGGCGAGGACTACTATGGCGTTGCCAAGCTGGTTCACAACAAGCAGATCAAGAAGCTGGTCGCCACTCACGTGGGTCTCAATCCCGAGGTTGCCACCCAGTCCATGACCGACAAAACCCTTGAGGTTGTCCTGATTCCCCAGGGCTCCATGGCCGAGATGATCCGCGCTGGCGGCGCGGGTCTGGGCGGCGTGCTCACCCCCACCGGCGTGGGTACCATTGTGGAGGAAAACCCCTACTGCCTGGGCAAGCAGACCATCAACGGCAAGGATTATCTGCTCATGGCTCCCATCCTCGCTGACTTCGCCGTCATCGCAGGCTATAAGATTGACAAGGCTGGAAACGTCTGGTACAAGGGCGACACCAGTAACTTTAACATTGTTATGGCGACGGCCGGTGCTACCGTCATCGCCGAAGCGGAGCAGGTTGTGGAAATCGGCGACATCACGCCCGAGGATGTACGCACCTCCGGCGTATTTGTGGATTATGTCGTAGAGGGAGGTCTGTACTAATGGAAAACGTCAAGGCTTTTATCGCCGCCCGCGTAGCCAAGGAGCTGAAGGACGGCGACGTGGTGAACCTGGGCATTGGCCTGCCCACCCTGGTACCTGCCTATCTGCCTGAGAGCGTACATGTTACCCTCCAGTCCGAGAACGGCATCATCGGCACCGGCGCTGTGACCGACGCAAACCGCGACCCCATCCATGTGGTGGACGCGGGCGGCTCCGCCTCCGCCGTGGGCAACGGCGGCAGCTTCATCGATTCTTCCGTCTCCTTCGGCCTGATTCGCGGCGGTCACGTGGACGCTACGGTTCTGGGCGGCCTTGAGGTGGACGAGGAGGGTTCTCTCTCCAACTGGATCATCCCCGGCAAGAAGATGCCCGGCATGGGCGGCGCTATGGATCTTCTGGTGGGCGCAAAAAACGTTATTGTCGCCATGGAGCATACCGCCAAGGGCGCTCCCAAGATCCTCAAGAAGTGCAAGCTCCCCTACACCGCGGTCAAGTGCATCACCAAGATCATCACCGAGATGGGTGTCATGGTGGTCACCGACAAGGGTCTTGTCCTCGCCGAGTATAACCCCGAGTTCACCGTGGAGCAAATTCAGGCTGCCACTGAGGCCACTCTGATTATCCCCAGCGACCTCAAACCCATGGTGTAATTGATTCTTCTGCTTTCAATGGTCGGCGCAACCGCGCCGGCCATTTTTATTTGCTCGCGCCTGTTTACACTTGCTTTTGAATCCGGTTGGACGTATGATGGTTCTATATCGCGTTTTTTACTTTTTAATGGTCAGAGGACAATTTATGAATCATGAGTTTTATATGCGCCGCGCCCTCGCGCTGGCGGAAGAAGCCATGTCCCATGGCGACGTGCCGGTGGGCTGCGTCATCACCGACGAGGCCGGTGTGATTCTGGGCGAGGGCCGCAACCGGCGGCAAATTTCCCACGACGCCACCGCCCACGCAGAAGTTCAGGCAATCCGGGAAGCCTGCGGGATGCTGGGGAGCTGGCGGCTGCGCAATGCGACCCTGTACGTCACTCTTGAGCCTTGTCCTATGTGCGCCGGAGCCATCATCAACGCCCGGATCGGAACCATCCGCTACGGCGCCCGGGAGGAGCAGTCCGGCTGTTGTGGCTCGGTACTCAATCTCTTTGAGGAACGGTTTCACCACCATCCAAAAATTTATGGCGGCCTCCTGGAAGCCGAGTGCGCCGGGCTGTTGCGGATGTTTTTTCAAACGCTCAGACCGGACGGAGGAGTGCCTGCCGAACCGCAAGACATTTAATTCTTTTGTAATAAATCACGTTTTTTTATTTAACAACTGTTTGTTACTATAATCTTGCAAGAGACAGTTTCTTTTCATTGTATCCTCTTTCCTTCAGCTACAGCCAGACGTATGGAGCAACGTCTGGCTGTTTGCTATTTTTTGGCGTTTAGCTGTGGGTCATGGAAATCTGTCTCCACAACTGGGTTTCTTTTTCTTGTCCGCGGCTTCTCGCCATGTTAAAATAAGAGCGATTCTCCGAAGTTCGGGGCACGAACTTCCGTGACAGCCTGTTTTTGTGATGATGATAAGGGAGGCCTTTTGATGGCTCGACTGGCAGAGCGTATTTCTGTGGCTGCGGGAAGAACTCCCGCGGATCTGGTTTTTAAACATGTCAGCTATGTGGATGTATTTAACCGCCGGGTTCAAACCGCTGACGTTGCTGTTTTTGACGGCGTTGTCTGCGGCGTTGGATGGTACCATGGAGAGCAGGAGTTAGACTGCACCGACCGGTTCCTGCTTCCCGGCTTCACGGATGCCCACGCTCATATTGAATCCTCCATGGTCACTCCGGCGGAATATGCCGCCGCTGTGCTTCCCCGGGGCGTCACCTCCGTAATTGCCGACCCCCATGAAATTGTCAACGTCTGCGGCGAGGCTGGCTTACAATTTATGCTGGACTCTGCCGCTTCCGTTCCCATGGACATTCATTTTATGCTTCCCTCCTGCGTACCCGCCGCTCCTGTGGGAACGCCGGGTCAGGTGATTGATGCCGCCGACACCGCCGCGCTGCTCCGCAAATATCCGGTTCTGGGCCTGGGTGAAATGATGAATTACGTCGGCCTACTGGCGGAGGATCCTGAGGTTCTGGCAAAGCTGGAGTCTTCCCCACTCACCGACGGACATGGGCCGCTGCTGTCCGGCAACGATTTAAACGCCTATTTAATGGGCGGGATTTTCACCGACCACGAGTGTTCCACCGCCGCAGAGGCGCTGGAGAAAATTTCTTGCGGGATGTACGTGCTGCTCCGTCAGGGTACGGGGGCAAAAAATCTGGCCAACCTGCTGGCCGCCGTCACGCCGGAAAACCTCCACCGCTTCTGCTTCTGCACCGATGACAAGCATGTCACCGAGCTTTTAACCGAGGGTACCATCGGCCACTGCGTCGATCTGGCGATCTCTTTAGGCATGGCACCCGCCGATGCGGTGACCATCGCCGCCTTCAACGCCCCTCGCTGCTACGGCTTGCGCCATCGCGGAGCCATTGCCCCCGGCTACGCTGCGGATCTGCTCCTCTGCGACACACTCTCCGCCGCCGCCATCCGTCAGGTCTACAAAGACGGTGTACTGGCTGCTGTGGACGGCGTTGCCTGCTTCTCCCCCGCTGCGGTCTTTTGCGGCGCAGTTTCCGACACGGTTCATATCGCGCCCATAGCCGAGGGGAACCTCGCTACACCCTTTGACCCCGCCAGGCCGGTGATTGAGACACTGCCGTTTTCTCTGCTGACCAAAAAAACCTACTGTACCGGCCCAGAAGGCCTTTCCCTCTGCGCGGTGGTGGAACGTCACCACGCCACAGGCAACATTGGAACCGCCTATGTGAAACATCTCCCCATCCATGGCGGCGCCGTGGCTCAGACCATCGGACACGACACTCATCATATCACTGTTGTAGGTGATAACGAGCCCGACATGCGTGCCGCAGTGGCGGCACTGGGTCAAGGGGGTGGAATCGCCGTGGTATCCGGTGGGATCACACTAGCGGCGCTCTCTCTGCCCATCGCCGGGCTTATGAGTGACCGCCCCCTTGCAGAGGCCGCCGCTTCCTATTCTGCCGTGGAGCAGGCTCTCGCCTCACTTTGCGGAGAAAATGCCGCGTCGCTGCTGATGCTTCTTTCCTTCCTTTCTCTTCCAGTGATTCCTGATCTGAAGCTCACTGATCTGGGGTTGGTGGATGTCGCAACCCAAACCTATCTGTAATCCGTCTCATGTTGTTTGTCTCCCGACCATGCTCCTTGCTCTTTTATTTAAAGGTGCTATGGCAAATGTTCAGTCTCACGGCATTCCGCAACGTCAGGAATGCCGCCTTTGCACTCCGCTGTTATTGTTTTTTCTAGTCTTTTCTGATAGAATACTGTCAGAAGGGAGTGATTCTTCTTATGAAGAAAAGGCTTTCACTTGTTCTATTATCTCTGCTTTTGCTGTTTACTTCCGCTCCTGCCTCCGCCAGCCTTCAATCCATTGACGCCTACTCCGATGTTCCTGTCTGGCATTGGGCCGCGTCCTATATTGAGGCGGCGGCAGAGGATGGCTTGATGGAAGGCACGGGAGACGGGCGGTTCGGCCTGGGCCAGACCATTGACCGGGCTTCTTTTGTCACGATACTGTGCCGCATGTTTGACTGGGAGTTGGTCACTCCGGATACTCCTTCCTTTGATGACTGCGGCTCCGATGACTGGTATTACCCTTATGTAGAAACTGCCCTAGCCCACGATGTCTTTTCCGGGGGAGCCTCTTTCTATCCTGATCAAGCCATTACCCGCCAGGATATGGCGGTTATGCTGGTACGGGGTCTTGGCTACGATACCCTGGCTCAGTCGCTTTCTGCCTCGTCGCCTTTTCCTGATGTCAGCGACGATGTTGGCTACATCTCCATCGCCTACCGTATCGGCATGATCACCGGCATTGAAAAAAATGGCCAGACGCTTTTTCAGCCAGATGCCAACGCTACCCGGGAGCAAGCTGCGGTTATGCTGATGCGTGTGTATGAGCGGTACACCTCCAAGGTGGATTGGCTGCACGGATTTTACGCGCTCTCCGCCTATTCCCAGATCGATTTGACCACTGAGATGGATGCCGTCTCCCTGGGCTGGTCTTATCTGACCACCGACGACAGCGGCAGTCCCTGGCTGAACACCACTTCAGAGAATGGAAACAGCTGGGCGGTTCCCGACGGCTACGAAATCGCCCTGGATTATTTTCAAGCCAACGGCACAGATTATAATCTCAACGTCTATTCCACTGACGACGACCTGCTGGCCTCGGCCGACAGCCGCGATGCCGCTGTTTCGGATATTGTCGCCGCCGCCGCGGCGTACAACGGCGTTACCATCGACTATGAAGAGCTGTTTGACTCCGATAAGGAAAACTTCACCGCATTCATGACCGCTCTGCGGGCGCAGCTGCCGTCGGATCAGCTCCTGTATGTTTGCGTCCCCCCCGTAACCTTAACGGAAGGCTATTACGACGGGTATGATTACCATGCCCTGGGTGAGCTCTGCGACAAGGTGATTTTAATGGCTCATGACTATCAGGTCTCCTCCCTCTCCGCCGACGCCGTGGGTACCGATCAGACCGACACCCCCCTAACCCCCTTTAAACAGGTGTATGCCGCTCTGGTGGCCATTACCGACAAGACCACCGGTGTCGCCGACGTTTCCAAAATCGCTTTAGCTATTTCTTTTTCCGGCGTGGCCTGGAATGTGGACAGCGATGGTCTTTTGCTCAGTCAGACGGCGGCCGTTCCCTCTCTCTCCACCATCTATTCACGATTGACCCAGTCGGACACGGTCATCGGCTGGTCCGATGTCTATCAAAATCCCTTTGCCGACTATACCACCGACGACGGCATATCCCATTATCGCCTCTGGTACGAGGATGCCCGCAGTGTAGAGGCAAAGGTTCGTCTGGCCAAGCTGTTCGGCATTACGGGAATCTCTCTCTGGCGCATCGGAACGATTCCAAATGGGGATGCTAGCGTATACTGGAATGTATGGGACACACTGCTGGCTGAGCGCTAAGCTGCCCGTCCCTGAGAGGAGCTTTCTATGCGTACTATGATGAAGCTTTCCCTGGGAGACGGCTTTGCAGCGGAACTTGGCTGGATGACATTGGGTTCTATTCTCATTGCAGTCGGCGATTACTTTTTTAAAATCCCCAATCACTTTTCCACTGGCGGGGTCTCGGGCTTGTCCATTCTTCTCGCAAGCCTGATTCCCGGTCTGTCCTCGGCTAATTTGATTTTAATCTTCAATCTGCTTCTTCTTTTGATTGGTTTTTTTGCTTTGGATCAGGAATTTGGTCTTCGCACCGTATATTGCACGGTTCTCTTTTCCGGCATTGTGCAGGGGCTGGATTTGATATTTCATCTTTCCGCCCCTCTGACCTCTCAGCCCATTCTGGAATTATTTTTTTCCGTGATTTTTCCCGCTGTTGGTGCCGGAATTTTATTCAATGTAGGCGCTTCTTCCGGCGGCACTGATATCGTGGCCTTGATTTTGAAAAAATTTACTTCCCTGGATATCGGAATTTCTCTGCTGTGCACGGATGTACTCATCGCGGGCGCTTCCTTCCTTGTATTTGGCATTGAGACTGGACTGTTCTCCCTGCTGGGCCTTTGTCTGAAATCGGTGTTGGTCGACACTGTGATCGAATCCTTAAACCGCCGTAAAAGCTTTTTGATCATCACCACGGAGCCTGATATCTCCTGTTCGTTTATCACCACGGTACTGCACCGTGGCGCGACCAAATGGCAGGCTGAGGGCGTTTTTTCCCACACCCCCCATTACATTGTGCTCACCGCGGTAAACCGTCACCAGGCCGTGACCTTGCGCCGCTACCTCAAGCAGCAAGACCCTCATGCCTTCTTGCTGATCACCAATTCCAGTGAAATTTTTGGAAAGGGCTTTTTGCGTTCATAAGCCGCATATAACTTATTTCAATCTTTTTATTTCCCTTTCCCTGTTTCGACATTTCCCATCCTCTTTCAGGTGGTATTATTTGGATATTACGAAAGAGGAGGGTTTTTCATGTCAACTGTGCAGGCTGCCGCCCGATATGCATCTAATCAGATTCTCTTTTTGCCCACCCGTGACATCCTTCCTAATCCTCATCAGCCACGTATTCAGTTCTCTCCTGACGGCTTACAGGAATTAGCGGACAGTATCTCTCAGCACGGTATTTTGCAGCCTCTTACTGTTCGCCGCACCGACCGGGGCTGGGAGCTCATCGCGGGAGAGCGCCGTCTGCGCGCGGCGCATCTGGCCGGTCTTCAGGAGGTTCCTTGCGTCAGTGTGGAAGTGAACGGCGCGGAATCTTCCATTTTGGCGTTGATCGAAAACCTACAACGCAAAGATTTGGATTTTCTTGAGGAAGCCATTGCTCTGGCCCGTCTGATTGACCTTTATCAGCTATCTCAGGAAGAAACTGCCCGAAAACTGGGAAAATCCCAGTCTGCTATTGCCAACAAACTTCGTCTCCTGCGGCTTTCTCCCGCCGTACTTCAGTTGCTTCGTGATCATGGATTTACTGAACGGCATGCCCGAGCTTTATTGCGACTGCCAGAGGATCTTCAGTCCCCCACAGCATCCTATCTTGTGGAACGAAAGTTCACGGTAGCTCAGACAGATGAGCTTGTGGAATCTATTTTAGCGCGATGCTCCGATTCTTCCGCTGAACTCCCCTTACCGGAGCCAACGCCTTCTCCTCGCCGTAAGACTACTTATGTCATCAAGGATGTCCGCATTTTTTTAAACTCCATTCAGCATAATATCTCCATTATGCGTCAGGCCGGCATTTCGGCAGTTTATGAAAAGCAGGATACCGACGATTCTATTTTACTTACCATTAAGATTCCCAAACACGCCTGATTCCTCCTTTCTCGCAAGCCTGTGGGCACCAAATGTTTCACGTGAAACATTTGGTGCCTTTTTTGTTTTTCAGCCGCTCAAAGACCCTTGTATTTTATACACAAAACGTCTATAATAGATTCTATTGGACAGGCCCCGGTTTTATTGACAGTTTTTGCTCGACATGTTGATATTACGGGACATGACGGCAGGACTCCTCCCCGATTCGCAACCCGATACATGCAAAGGTAGGTATATTATGGGTAAAATTGTTTCCGTGGTGAACCAAAAGGGCGGCGTTGGAAAAACGACGACATGCGTTAATTTGGCGGCATGCCTGCATGACTTGGGTTTAAATGTCTTGCTGTGTGATTTTGACCCGCAGGGTAACGCTACCTCCGGTCTTGGAATTGATAAAAACAGTGTGACACCCTCTATCTACGAGGTCTTGATTACGCAAGCCGATGTGCGGCGCGCCATTGTCCCCACAGCCTGGTGTGATGTTTTGCCCGCCAACAAATCTTTGTCCGGCGCAACGGTGGAATTAATCGGCATGGAGCGGCGGGAATATTTGCTGCGATCGGCATTGGTAAAAGTTGCGCCTGAATACGATTATATTTTAATCGACTGTCCTCCTTCTCTGGAACTTTTAACCCTTAACGCACTCTGCGCAGCCGAATCTGTTCTCGTTCCTGTTCAATGCGAATATTACGCGCTGGAAGGGCTCTCCGATTTACTCTCCACCGTTCGCATTGTCAAACGCTCGTTGAACCTTCAATTAGAGCTAGAGGGTGTGGTTCTCACCATGTTTGACGGTCGTACCAATTTAGGTATGCAGGTAGCGGAAGAAGTCAAACGCCATTTCCCCGGGAAGGTTTATACCTCCGTGATTCCACGGAACATTCGGTTGTCGGAGGCCCCAAGTCACGGCAAGCCTATCATCGCCTATGACAAGACTTCCCGTGGGGCGGAAGCTTATCAGAACCTGGCTCAGGAAGTCTTTCAAAAGAGTAAATCCTATTCCGCTGTATAGACCTTCATTTTTTGGGCATATTGTTTCACGTGAAACATAGCCATATTTCCAGAAAGGATTGATCACATGGCACATGAGCGCGGCCTTGGGAAAGGTCTCAGTGCCCTTCTTGGCGATGCCGCCTTGCAGCAGCAGGAATCATCGTCTCTTTTGCTACCCATTTCTCAGGTTCAACCAGGACTAAACCAACCGAGAAAACATTTTGATGACGATGCACTGCACGATCTCTCAGATTCCATCGCGGAACACGGAATTATTCAACCTTTGACAGTACGCCGTCTCTCCTCTGGGTACTATCAGATCATTGCCGGAGAGCGTCGCTGGCGCGCGGCAAAACTCGCGGGTCTGACTGAAGTTCCCGCCGTCATCATTGAAGCGGACGACCGAAAAGTGATGGAACTCGGCCTCATTGAAAATCTTCAACGGGAGGACTTATCTCCTATGGAAGAGGCTGAAGGCTATCACAGTCTGATGGAGGATTATGGCCTCACACAAGAGGAATTGGCAAAACGGATGGGTAAATCCAGATCTGCCATTGCCAACACATTGCGACTTTTAGCACTACCAAAAGAAGTTCGCGAATTTGTGGAAGCTGGTCAGCTGACACCCGGTCATGCCCGTGCTGTCTTGTCTGTCTCCGGTGAAACCGCGCAAATTCAACTGGCTCAGCGGATTGTCTCAGGCGAATTATCAGTCCGCCAGGCGGAATCACTGTCAAAACGGATCGCCGACACAGCAAAAGCTGAAACGGCAGAAAAACCAACCAATACGAATGATCATATTTTTTATTTAAAAGAGGTTGAAAAGGATCTTTCTTCTCGTTTTGGGAGAAAAGTGTCAATATCATCCGGCAGGAAAAAAGGAAAATTAGAATTGGAATTTTATAATTCCGAAGATCTGGACACATTATTAGAGTTGCTCAGCATGGTTTCCTCAAAAAAGGGGGACTATGTGAGGTGAAACTGGCAAAGTCGAATGTCTCGGAAATAGAACCATCCCAAACAACAACAGCCGAAGCGAAAAAGCCATGTAAAAAAAACTCAGTTTTTCTCTATCTATCCCTCCTTTTTATTGTAGCCTTTTTCCTTTTGCTTCTCTCCTATCTCATGCAACAGCGAACCAACGACGCCATTAATGGCATACAAGAGACCGTACAGAGCTTCCAGACTATCAATGATCTCTATGAAAACACGCAGGACTTGGAAACTCAGCTGGCGGACGCTAACGATCAGATTGATGCGCTTCAAAATCAGCTCACTGACGTAGAATCGCAGTTAACGGCCGCTCAGAAAGAATTAGAAACGACTAAATCTGCGCTGCAACAGGCTCAGGATACGATCAACGGTCAAGCCGCTTCTGATATCGAAGCCAACACGACTCCGTGATTCAATGTTTCACGTGAAACAAAACAGAACTTTTCGAGGTGTCATCCATGTTAGATATAAAACTTATCAAAGAAAACCCGGATCAAGTAAAAACCCGTCTTCGGGCCAAGGAAATCCCCTGTGACGAACAAATTGACCGTATTCTTACGCTGGATAAGGCGCGCAGAGATCTTATTTTTGAAGTGGAACAGTGGAAAGCGGAACAAAATAAAGTCTCTAAAGCGATTCCTGATATGAAAAAAAAGGGTGAGGACACTGCCCCCGTGTTTACCAAAATGTCCGCGCTGAAGGAAAGTATCGCCGCAAGTGACGCCAAACTGAGGGAAATCGAAGGTGAATATCAACTTTTGATGCTCTCTCTTCCCAATCTGCCTGATGACGACCTGAAGACAGGCGGAAAAGAAAATAATGAACCCCTGCGCTACTATGGAGAGCCTCATAAATTCGATTTTACACCTCTGCATCATGTGGATCTCTGTACGAACTTGGGTCTCATTGACTATCCCAGAGGAGCTAAGCTTGCTGGCTCCGGATTCTGGATTTACCGCGGCCTGGGTGCCCGGCTGGAGTGGGCGCTCCTCAATTACTTCATCGACACCCATCTGGCGGACGGCTATGAATTGGTACTTGTTCCCCATATGCTGGAGTATCAGTGCGGTGAGACGGCGGGGCAATTCCCGAAATTTGCCGATGAAGTCTATAAAATCGAAAATCCAACCGACGAGCGGATGCATTTTATGCTTCCTACAGCAGAAACCGCCCTTGTCAATCTGCACCGAGATGAAATTCTCGCCGAGGCCAATTTACCCCGCAAATATATCAGCTATACGCCCTGCTTCCGCCGTGAGGCGGGCTCAGCCCGTGCTGAAGAGCGCGGCATGGTGCGGGGACATCAGTTCAACAAAGTGGAGATGGTGCAGTACACCAAGCCTGAAGACTCCCCTGCCGCTTTTGAAGAACTTGTTAACAAGGCTGAAAATTTGGTCAAAGGTCTTGGCTTCCACTTCAGAACTGTAAAGCTGGCGGCAGGAGATTGCTCCGCTTCTATGGCCCGCACCTACGACATTGAAATCCAGATTCCCTCTATGAACGGCTACAAAGAGGTATCCTCGGTTTCCAACGCCAAAGACTATCAGGCTCGACGCGGTAATATGCGCTTCCGCCGTGAATCTACAGGAAAACCGGAGCTTCTTCACACGCTGAATGGTTCCGGCCTGGCTACCAGCCGCATCTTCCCTGCCCTTGTGGAGCAAAACCAGCTCAAGGACGGTTCCGTCAAAATACCGGAAGTCCTGCAAAAATACTTGGGCGGGCTGGAAGTCATCACAGCGGGAACGTAAGCCATGGAAAACCATCAGCCAAAACACGAAGACGCTGTGCCAGAAGCGCAGCCAAAGCAATTCTCCTCCCCCGATACACCGCCACCGGACAAAGTCCCATACACCCCCGCTTCACCGCAAAAGAGAATTTGGGCGTGGGTTGGGGTGGTCTATATGATCATTATTATCCTGCTGTTCAATTATCAATTGTCGCACGGTAAAATGATCCTGGGCATTACCGGAATCATGCTGGCACCAGCCATTGGCGGCTTTGCAGCTCAATTTGCATATCTTTTTATCAAAAATAAAAACCTGTCCACGCGATTGGCAATGCTGCTGTTGATTTTGTTGTGTGCGGCTGCCATCGTAATTTGTCTGTTACAGGGCATCTCAGCCTTACTCTCCAACCTTTCAGGGGGGGGTTAATCATGAGGGAACTCATCCAAAGCGGACTGGACGCCCTCGGCTTAGCTCCGCCCCCCAGAGCAGTCGAACAGTTGGAGCAATATAGTCTGTTGCTCCAAGAAAAAAATCAAGTAATGAATCTCACCGCGATCACTGACCCGACAGAAATTGTTCAACTGCACTTCTTAGACTGTGCCGCCATTCTTGGCTGTTGCAACCTGGAAGGCCGCACTCTGATTGATGTGGGCACAGGCGCGGGCTTCCCCGGGCTGGTATTAAAAATACTTGTCCCGTCACTGAAGCTGACGCTGCTGGATGGTCTGCAAAAACGGCTGACATGGTTGGAAGAAGTGTGTAAAGTATTATCCCTTTCCGACGTCACATATTGTCATGCCCGGGCAGAAGACCGAGGCCACGATGCCCAGTATCGCCAGCAATTTGACTATGCCACCGCAAGAGCGGTCGCGGATCTCAAAATATTAGCGGAGCTATGCCTGCCCTTTGTTAAGACAGGCGGAAATTTTTTAGCAATGAAAACCGCCGACTGCCAGCAGGAGGTGGACGCAAGCATACCGTCCATTATCGGGCTGGGTGGCATGCTGATGTCACCTCACCAATACACCATTCCGGGAACTGCAATTGCAAGAACTATCATTCGTATTGAAAAACAAAGCGAAACCCCCTCAAAATATCCCCGGCGTTGGACTAAAATGCAAAATGAATCACTCTAATTTCCATTTTTTATGAAGTAATTACGAAAACTGCATTGAATTTTAAAACTATTTATGTTATTATTAGCAATATCGATACGTCCGCACACCCGTCCGGCGGCCGAATGACCGCTGACGCGCGGGCAGATGCATTCTCTTCAACTATAAGCGCGTGGTCGGCACAGCAAGCACAACAGAGGAGGGATGTTATGGGCACGGTGGTAACAATTACCTCCGGAAAAGGCGGAACCGGCAAAACAACGGTGACTGCCGCTCTGGCGTCCCGTCTTTCCGCCTTGGGAAAGCAAACTCTCTGCATTGATATGGACTGCTCCATGCGAAATCTGGATCTGGCGCTGGGTCTGAGCGACCGCGCGGTGATGAATTTTATTGACGTCATTGAAAACCGGTGCACCTTAGACGATGCCGTCGTGCCCCACCCCAAAGCGCAAGGACTTTATTTTCTTTCCGCCCCCGCGTTTGCTTCTGGGGAACATATCACCGAATCGCAGATGAAACAGCTGACGGCAGAAGCGGCTCGTCAATATGATTATGTACTCCTGGACTCTCCGGCCGGCCTGGGCCACGTCTGGAATCTCTCCACCTGCCCGGCGGACGTGATTGTCGTCGTAGCGAATACCGACCCCTATTCCCTGCGGGACGCTTCCCGTGTGGCCGCCGAGCTCTCTGCCATCAAAGCTGATCTGCGGCTCGTGGTCAATCGTGTTCAGCCAAAGATTCTGCGGAAATTAAGACTCACCATCGACGATGCCATCGATCAAACGGGACTGCCTCTTCTGGGTCTGATTCCGGAGGACACCTCCCTCATCCTGGAAATCGGAAAAGGAAGATTTCCCGTCTTTTCTCTCTATTCAAAAGCGGATACCGCCTGCCGTAATATCGTAAAACGTTTGATTGGTCAAAGCGTTCCCCTCTGCCGGCTGTAGGCAACCAGAATCCTCCGCATGATCGACCGCAGATCAAAATTCACGCAAACGCTTACCCGCCCGGCGTGGTTTTTCAGGGATCTGCGCCTCAAATAGAAAGGATGATCGCCCGTGAATATCGCAATTTTGTGCCATGATCGGAAGAAAGAATTAATGGTTCAGTTTTGCATTGCATACTGTGGAATCTTAGCGAAACACAGCATCTGTGCCACCAATACCACCGGCCGCCTGGTATCGGAAGCAACGGGGCTTCCCATTCAACTCTATCTTTCCCACGCTCACGGAGGAAGCCAGCAGATCGGTGCCCGCATTGCCTATAACGAGATAGACATGGTCTTATTCTTTTCCGATCCCCAATCCCATGATCTGGATGCTGACATTGGATATATCACCCGTCTCTGCGACCAATATAACATCCCCTTTGCCACCAATGTGGCAACCGCCGAGATGCTGATTCACGGTCTGGCCCGAGGCGATCTCGACTGGCGCAATATTGTTAATCCTAAAAAATAAAAGCACCGCGACGACGGGGCATGAGTACCCCTCACACCGCCGGACAGAGAGAACCGCCCTGCCTTCCTGCAGGCGCTGAAAGCAGTTCACGGCAGAGCGTGGGAGAAGACGGCACCAGCAGTGGGTTCGGAAACGGACGCGGTTTCCCCTTCCGCACAAAAAGGGCAGAGCGCCTGCTTGCAGGCTGAACATGGGTGGCACCACGAAGTGCGCGCGCGCTTTCGTCCCGTGACAGGCGGGGTGAAAGTGCGCTTTGTCATGTCAACGGAACATTATTTTTACAATCAGTAATATATGAGAGGAATTATACAATGGAACAGATCAAACCCCGTACACTGTCCGGCTTCATGGAGCTGTTGCCACAGCAGCAGGTACAGTTTGAGCGGTTTTTAAACACCCTGCGAACAACCTACTCCCTTTACGGTTTCACTCCGCTTGATACCCCTATTATTGAAGCTACGGAGGTCTTGCTGGCAAAGGGCGGCGGTGAAACAGAAAAGCAGATCTACCGTTTTACCAAAGGCGACAACGATCTCTCCCTGCGCTTTGATTTAACGGTGCCGCTGGCCAAATACGTCGCCCTTCACTACGGAGAGCTTACTTTCCCCTTCCGCAGGTTTCAAATCGGGAAGGTCTACCGGGGTGAACGATCTCAGCGGGGGCGCTTCCGGGAGTTTTACCAGGCCGACATCGACGTCATTGGCGACGGTGCCCTTGATCTGTCCAACGAAGCGGAAATCCCCTCTATTATCTACAAAACCTTCACCGCCCTTGGACTAAAACGGTTCAAAATTCGAATCAACAACCGCAAGGTACTAAACGGTCTGTTTGAGTTATTGGGCCTGAAGCAGCAGGCAGGCGACGTGATGCGCACCGTGGACAAGCTGGAGAAAATCGGACGGGAAAAGGTCATCGCCACACTCACCGATGAATTTCATGTGTCTGCGGAAGCCGCCGGAAATTTACTCCATACCCTGGAATCCACCGATCCTCTTAACGCGCTGGAATACTATCGCGGCAAGAACAATCTGCTGGATGAGGGCCTGAATGAGCTGGCGCGCGTGGCGCATTATATGGAGGCTTTCGGCGTTCCCAGCGACCATTTTGTCATCGACCTGACCATAGCCCGAGGTCTGGACTATTACACCGGAACCGTCTATGAAACCGTGATGCTGGATCATCCCGAGATCGGTTCTATTTGCTCCGGCGGCCGCTATGATAACTTAGCGGAATATTACACCGACAAACAACTTCCTGGAGTCGGAATCTCCATCGGTCTGACCCGTCTGTTCTTTGTTTTAGAGGATCAGGGCTATCTGAATGGAGACATGCTCACCGCTCCAGCCGATGTTCTGATTCTTCCCATGACCGATGATTTCAGTCCGGCGATTTCGCTAGCCACCGCTTTACGGGACGCTGGTATCCGCACCCAAATCCACGGCGAGCAAAAGAAATTTAAGCAAAAGCTCTCCTATGCCAATAAGCTGGGCATCCCCTACGCAGTCTTTTTGGGGGAGGACGAGCTGAACAGCGGACTAAATACGCTAAAAGATTTCACCACAGGAGAACAGAGCTCTCTGGATACCCAAACCATGATAGCGCTGATCCAAGCGGGGCTCAAGGAAAAAAGCAAAGGCACCCCCATTCAGGAGAAAGAATCCACTCTGTAAAAGCGTCATAATTGTAATATTTTTATTAATTATTACGATTTGTTTTTATCTTTGGGTATAAAAGCAATCAACTAGTGGTCAGCTGTCACACCGGTCTAGCGTATAGTACAAACAGTGTCGGGATAATACAGACGCTGTTTAACCCGAAATATTCCCCTTCGCGGGTTTTTCACAAGGGAAAACACACAATATTGCATAACAAATAGCTATATCACAAGTATATTATACAAATTGGAGTTGATTATAGATGGACACTCTTCAACAATTCCACCGCAGCGGCTACTGCGGCGGCTGGCGCATTGGTGACACCGGGACAACCATCTCCGTCTGCGGTTGGGTACAGCGGCAGCGGGATTTGGGCGGACTGATTTTCATCGATCTGCGTGACCGCACCGGATTACTGCAATTAGCCTTTGACGATTCCACCGACAGAACGGTGTTTGAAGCGGCCGCCGCCCTCCGCAGTGAATATGTGATTGCCGCCACCGGAGTCCTGCGGGAACGGGAAGCCAAGACAGACAAGATTCCCACCGGCGATGTGGAACTGTATGTCACCGAACTCCGCCTGTTGGCAAAATCGGAAACGCCGCCTTTTGAAATTGTGGAGAACAGTCAGGTCAATGATATGCTGCGGCTGAAATACCGCTATCTTGACCTGCGCCGCCCCGATATGCAGCGGATCATTGCCATCCGCCACAAGGTCACCAAAATTGCCCGTGATTACTTTGACGAGTGCGGCTTTTATGAAATTGAAACCCCCATGCTTCAGAAATCCACGCCAGAGGGAGCGAGAGATTACCTGGTTCCCTCCCGCATCCATCCCGGAAAATTTTATGCCCTCCCTCAGTCCCCTCAGCAATATAAACAGCTTTTAATGCTCTCCGGCTTTGACCGCTATATGCAGATTGCCCGCTGCTTCCGCGATGAAGATTTACGGGCAGACCGTCAGCCCGAATTTACCCAGATTGACCTTGAGATGTCCTTCATCACCGAGGACGATATTATCGCGATCAACGAAGGGTTTTTAAAGCGCCTGTTTAAGGAGACCCTGAATCTGGACATCGAAACTCCCTTCCTTCGGATGCCCTACGCGCAGGCCATGAACCGCTTCGGCTCCGACAAGCCCGACCTGCGGTTTGGGCTGGAGCTTGTGGATATTTCCGACCTGGTGGAGCACTGCGGCTTCCAGGTATTCACCGATCCTATCAAGAGCGGAGGCTCCGTACGGCTGATCTGCATTCCCGGCGGCGGCGACGCGCTGCCCCGGAAAAAGATTGACAGCCTTGTGGACTATGTAAAAACCTACCGGGCCAAGGGGCTGGCCTGGCTGAAGCTGACGGCGGAGGGGGCTACCTCCTCCTTCTCCAAATTTATGACTGAGGAAGAGCTATCCGCCATTACCTCACGGGCCGGGGCCAAAACCGGCGACCTGGTTCTGATTGTCGCCGACAGCAGCAACGATATCGTGTTTGCCGCCCTCGGCGCGCTGAGGTGCGAGGTCGCCCGGCGGCTGGAGCTGATTCCTAAGGATGTTTACCGGTTCCTCTGGGTAACGGAATTCCCAATGTTTGAATTTTCCGAGGAGGAAAACCGCTTCGTTGCAAAGCACCACCCCTTCACCGCCCCCATGGATGATGATGTGGCTCTGCTGGAAACCGACAAGGCCGCCTGCCGCGCCAAGGCATATGATGTGGTGCTCAACGGACAGGAAATCGGCGGCGGCTCCATCCGCATCAGTACCCCGGAAATCCAACAGGCCATGTTCCGGGCTCTTGGCTTTACTGACGAGGACGCGCAGGAGCGCTTCGGCCACCTGATCACGGCATTCCAGTATGGGGCGCCGCCTCACGGCGGGTTGGCCTATGGCCTTGACCGACTGGTGATGAACGTGGCAGGGACGGAAAACATCCGTGATGTCATAGCCTTCCCCAAAGTACAGAACGCTTCGGAGCCTATGACCTCCTGCCCCGACGTGGTGGACAGCAAACAGCTGAAGGAACTGTCCATTGCCATAACAAGCACAGAGCCTGAACAATTGCAAGCAACCTAAAATAATCGAGTCCATTATGCTCTGAGCAGTACGCCTTATCGCCTAACAAGTGATAAGGCGTACTTTTTCTGTCTTCCGACACCATGTAAATTTGAACATGGACAAAATAAAGATAAACTTTAAACAAATGATACTGTTAACGCTTTGTTTACAATCATCCAGAAATATTTCAGGGCATTTTCAGTGAAACGTAGTAAGCTGAAACCGTTCCAGCCAGTAAGAACCTTTTGAAAGGAGCTTTTTCTCATGATTTCTACTCCAAAACGACGGATTACCTCCGTTCTTGTAAGCTTATCGCTGATTGCATCCATGACCGGCGCGTCACTGGCGGCCAGCACCTCCACTTCTGACAGCTCAACCTCCTCCAGCACCAGCGACACATCGCCGGAGCTTCTTCAGGACGGTGGCGCATCTTCCTCCTCCGCCAGCGTCAGCTTCTCGGATGTTGCCGGCACCGACTGGTTTTATGAGGCAGTCAGTGCCGTAGCCTCCCTGGGCATTATGACCGGCAGTGACGGCACTTTCTCCCCCGACTCCGTCATCACAAAGAGCGCGTTCATTCAGGCGCTGTACACGGCGTGTTCCTCTCCGTCTGTAACAGCAACTTCGACCTCCTTTACCGACGTATCCTCCAGTGATTCCTACTACACTGCGGTTCTCTGGGCGGTGGAAAACGGAATTCTTGATGATACCGACGACACTCTGTTTAACCCCTCCGCATCGCTGACCCGTGAAACCGCGCTGACCTTCATTTACCGTGCCGCCGACCTTCTGGGTCTGACCCTCACGGAAGGCGACTCAAGTACCCTCTCCTCTTACAGCGACAGCGGCTCTGTCAGCAGTGAGTCCAACACGGCAATCTCGGCGCTGGTCGCCACCGGAATCGTCCAGGGGAATTCCGACGGTACCCTCTCTCTTTCCGATGAATTGACCAACGCTCAAGTGGCAACTATTTTCTACCGTATTCTGGGCGGCTCCGGCGGATCATCTGAACAAATGGACGTACCTCCCGGCGGCAGCTTTGGCGGCTCGTCCACTGTGACTCAGGGCAGTTACGCCAATCTGATCGACTCGGATACCACCATAGACGGTACCACCTATACCTCCACCGGGGACGATGAAAACGCGCTGCGGGTTTCCGATGCCACTGTTGAGCTGGACAACATCACCGTCAGCAAGACCGACGGCACCTCCTCCAATACTGAAAACGGAGACTTTTACGGCGTTAATGCCGGCCTGCTGGCAACCGACGGCGCCAACGTCACCATTAACAACGCAACAGTGAACACTTCCGCCCAGAACGGAAATGGCGTGTTCAGCTACGGCGAGGGCACTGTGGTCACCATCAGCAATTCCACCATCAATACCACCGGCAACAACTCCGGAGGCATCCAGACCACAGGCGGCGGCACCACCTATGCCTACGCCCTGAATGTTACCACACAGGGCAACTCCTCCGCGGCAATCCGCAGCGACCGGGGCGGCGGCACCGTGGTAGTGGACGGCGGAACCTACACCACCAGCGGCACCGGCTCTCCCGCTGTCTACTCAACGGCGGACATCACGGTCAAGAATTCAACCCTCACCGCCAACAATTCAGAGGGACTGGTCATTGAGGGTGAGAACTCCATCGCGCTGGAAGACTGCGATGTCAGCGGCAATATGTCCGGCACCTACGGAGACGATTCCAGTGAAAATATCCACACCGTCATGATTTATCAGAGCATGTCCGGCGATGCGGATGTGGGTACCTCCTCCTTCTCCATGACAGGCGGTTCGCTGGTCAGCAATAACGGAGACATGATTTATGTGACAAATACCGACTGCACCATTTATCTCTCCGATGTCGACCTGACTCTTGCCGACAACAGCGATAACCTTCTGGTTGTGGAAGGCAATTCCAGCAGCCGCGGCTGGGGTACCGCCGGATCCAATGGCGGCAACGTGGAATTCACCGCCGATGGCCAGACCCTCACCGGGAATATCATCGTGGATACCATCTCCACCCTTGATTTCACCCTGAGCAACAGCTCCGTGTTTACCGGAACCATTACCATTGAGGATAACGCGGCGGGCGGCACGGCTGTCAGCGACAACGCGGATGTCACCATCGAAGCCGGTTCCACCTGGAACCTCACCGGCGACTCCACCGTCAGCACACTGACCAACAACGGTACTATTAACTTTAACGGCTACACCATCACACTGGCCGACGGAACCGTTCTGAGCGACTAACTGCAATAAACAAATCAAGATCAGACCCAGCCGGATAAACCGGCTGGGTCTGATCTTATAAAAACTGTTTTATTGAGCTAATGAAATAAACCAAGAAAGCAGCTCAGGCTTCTTTTCCGCCGTCCCCTCCGCTTTGTGGTTTCCCGCGGTATGGACGGCGATATCTTTGCTTCTTATTTTTTGGGGTATTCAGCTTCGGAGGCGTGTTTGGCACCGGCGCGGAACTCTCCGCTGTTTTCTTTTCCTGAGGCTGTTTCCCTCCGGGTCTGCTTTTTTTCCCATCTCCATAAGTCGGTTTTTTACCTTCCGCCTGATGCTCCGGCTTACCCGTCAAGCCATCTGAACGCCCTTTCCGAGCTTCAGCTGCTGCAGCATCTCTGCTTTCCGATCCCTTTTCCTTTTCGCCGGCAATTACTTTTTTGCCGTCACCATTGCTTCGAGTCTCTCCCCCGCCCCGCTGGCCGTCATTCTTTTGCCTCCGGCCTGCGGTATTTTTCCTTCTGTCGCCAGTTCTTCCTCTGGCGTCACTCTCTTCCGATCCGTGCTCATAATTCTTTTGAAAAATGGACTCTAAGGCTGAAGAAAGCGGGGAAACCGGTTTGACCACAGCGGGAGCTTCCGCATCGGGCACAAGCCGCAGCTTGGCCAGCTCGGCCTTGGCGGGAGCCACATATCCCTCAGGCCGCTTTCCCTTTCCATTTCGAACAATATGAATCTCGGCATTCGAATAGATTTTGGGAGCATCATCGCTGTCTTCAATATGAACCTTAACCTGTTCCCTCAGCAAATTTACAGAAGTAACCGTACCAACACCGTCCGGCGTCTCGACAAAAGACTCCACCCTCGGACAGCGGCGAACCGCATCCTCATAGGCGTCCTGTTCATATTTTAAGCAGCACATCAAACGCCCGCAGGTGCCGGAAATTTTGGTAGGGTTCAAGGAGAGATTCTGAGTTTTCGCCATTTTGATGGACACAGGCTGAAATTCTCCCAAAAAGCTGGAACAGCAAAACGGTTTGCCGCAGATTCCCAGCCCGCCGAGCATCTTTGCCTCGTCACGCACGCCAATTTGACGCAATTCAATTCTGGTATGAAAGGTCGCGGCCAAATCCTTAACCAGTGCGCGAAAATCCACACGGTTTTCCGCCGTGAAAAAAAACAACAGCTTACTGCCCTCAAAATTCTGCTCTACAGAAACCAGTTTCATATCCAACTGGTGCTCCAGAATTTTTTCCTGACAGGTTATGAAAGCCTGCTGCTCCCGCTCCTTGTTCTTCCGTATGACCTCCAGGTCATGCTCTGTGGCGGAACGGATGACAGGTCGCAGAGGCTGCACGACCTCCTGATCCTCAACCTCCCGGTTTCCCTGGACACATTCTCCATATTCCAACCCTCTGGAGGTTTCAACAATTACGCCCTGTTCCGGGGTAAATGTCACCCCCACCGGGTCAAAATAATATTGCCTGCCGCCGTCCTTAAACCGGACACTGATAATTTCCGTCATATTATCCTCCACGATATTGAGTTGTCAACATATAATTTCATGGTACGCACAATTAACCGCATTTCCGAGCGCGTAACGGCGCAACAGGCGGCAGTCGAATCAGTCTGATCCACATTTTTCAGAAAACGCGCTTTCTACGTTCGGCCGAAAGCAACGCATAGCCAAGCGGCTGACAGAAGCATGTCTATCAAACTAACATCGTACGTCTACACATCCCGGACAACCAACCACCCTGTCAGATGTCCAACCCCGACATAAAATCCAAGCGCGGCTCGGATTTTTCCCAGTTTCTCCAAGAGGGGGAGAACCTGAGCCGGATGCTCCGGCAAGCGGTTCGAAAGAGCCTCCATAACCCCACCGAGAAAACCATCAAACTCATCCCGGTCCATCTTCTCAAGGGGAACACCGGCCTCTAACAACGAAAGAGGATCTGCCCACAGCAGCTTGTCCGCAAAGCTGTCCGCCTCAGCGGTGATGTTCCCGGAACGGGTTTCTTCCCTCTCTCCGGACAGCAGAATACTCTCACAACGGGATTGTACCGTCGGCAAAAGCTTTTCCCTGCTTTCCGAGAGAAACAAAAAAAAGGCGTAAGGGGGACCTTCCTCTAACACTTTCAACAGCGCGTTTTGTGCCGTCAGGTTCATTAAATCGGCATGGGGAAACAAATATACCTTTCGGCGCGCCTCATTGGGCAGAATAAAAGCATCCGCCCGGACTTCCCTCGCCTGAGCGGCCGTCATACTTTTCCCCGGTTCCCCATCGACCGTCATGATATCCGGGTGTATTCCCTCCGCCGCTTTCCGGCAGGCCGCGCAATGACCACATGGCACATCCTCCGGCGCAGTACAGACACGGGCCGCGGCAAGCCAGTTTGCAAGCTGCAGCCGATCCTCCCAAGCTCCGCCGCACAAAAGAAACGCATGAGATAGGGTTCCAGCCGCAAGACGGCGGCGCAGTGTACGATAAGGTTCTGCATCCATATCAGAATCGCTCCACCTGCTCGACATCCAGGACAAAAATTGTCGCACCTCCGACTGTTACTTCAATAGGAGCACTGGGAAAATAGCCATAGCTGATTTCCGAATTTGTTGGCATGATCTGCTTGCGGCTGTGGCAATATTCTTTGATCAAACCAATGACCTGCTCCACCAAATGTTCCTCAACACCCACCAGAAGAGTGACATTCCCGGCCATTAAAAATCCACCGGTAGTAGCCAGCCTTGTGGAAGAAAAACCGTTTTTGGCAAGAGCCTTGATTACGTCGCCCGCGTCATCATGGTTTACAATGGAAAGCACCAGCTTCATAAACGATTCCTCCGTCCTGAACATAAACTTATCAAATAATTCACCCCACAGGGTGCAGGAAGCCTACTATTACATTATAACCCATTCGTTTAAAATATGCGAGAATTATTTTGTACAGCCATAGCAAAAAAGCAGGACGGGGAATCAGCTTCCCGCCCTGCTCAGAGTCACCAAACAAGCTCAATGAAGCTTATCCGCTGCCAGAAGTTCATTTTTCAGGAGAAAAGGCCACAACGGTTCTGCGGTGAGGCTCCACTCCGGTAGAATAAGTGGAGATATTGGGAACCTCCTGCAACGCGGCGTGAATCACATGGCGTTCGTAGGCATTCATAGCCTCCAGCGTCACATTGCGGCGGTATTTTACTACCCGGGCGGCGGTTTTTTCCGCCAGCCGCTGCAGCGCTTCTTCCCGTTTCGCGCGGTAATTCTCCGCGTCCAGGCGAATGCGAACGCGTTTGGAACGGGTATGGTTTACCGCATAACCGGTCAGCTGCTGAATCGCGTCCAAGGTCTCGCCACGGCGCCCAATCAATGAACCCAGGTTTTCACCTTCCAGAACCACGTCATAGCTCTCTTCATCCCCGTGGGTAACAACGGCCTGAGCCGAAATCTCCATGTGCTGGAACAATCCATCCAAAAATGAAGTAATCTGAATGGAAACTTCATCCTGATCCGTGGATGGCTCCGACGCGGCAGCCGGCCTTTTTAAAGGCACCGCCGACTGCTTCTTTTGTTCCGGAGGTTTCGCAGCATAAGGTTCTGTTTTGACCGGCTGGGATTTCGTGACGGGAATTTCGGCTTTAACGGGCTGCGGCACTTCATCTGGAACTTCGTAACTGACGCGAACCTTCGCGGGAGTACTGCCAATTCCCAAAAAACCGGCCTTGGCACGACCTATGATTTCAACCGAAACATCATCCCGCTCCAGCCCCAGCTGAGAGAGCGCTGCGGCAATGGCGTCGTCTTCATTTCTGCCGGTGGTTTCAATGTATTTTAACATAGAACCTCACTCCTCCTTGCCATTCGTTGTGTCAGTTGCGTCCTCCATATGTTCAATTTCGCTCTCCGCCGAATCAGAGATTTCCCCTTCTTCAACCGTGCTATCAAACTCGGCGCTCTCCGCCGCGGGAAGCTCCGCATATTCCTCCGCGGTGAGCACGTCTGCTTCCGCCTCGCTCTGCTCATTCAAGCCCGCCTGCAGCTGATGCTCAGACTTTGCATCGACAAAGGTTTGGATCGCTTCTTCATCCACCTTGAAATTCGGATCCTTATACGCAGTGGCACCGCCATAGCGGCTGGGATCATAGGAACGGCCTCTGGCGTAAGCCCTTAGCCCAACCCGGCTGTCCGCCGTGTTGACTCCGGGATTTTTCTTGACGGGAGCCGGGGCTTTTTTATTCTTCTTATTCTTGTTCTCTTCCGCCGCTGCCGCGCGCTTATCGGCAATCTGCTGCTTCTTGAGTTTCTCTTCTTCCTTTTCCAGACGTGCCTGCTCCGCTTGGGCGGCAAGAGCCTTTTCATAGTCCTTCTTTAACAGTTTTCCGCAGATCAGCTCCTGCAGCATCTGTAATACGTTATTCGAAATCCAGTAAACGCACAGTGCGGCGGGCAAGGTAAACCCAATCCACAGCGAAATCAGCGGAGACATGAACATCATGCTTTTCATCTGAGGATTTTCCATCGCCTGTTGGTTCATCTTATTGGTTTTATTGGACACAACCATAGCCAGCAAGCCGAACACCGCCGAGATGATGGGCAGAAGAAACAGCCCCACCGAATTCCATGAAATTCCCCCGTCCCAGAATTTCCAGCTTGGAATCTGGGCCAGGTCAATCCCCAAAAAATGAAAATTCAGAACGGTCAGAGAAGATCCGGCAACGGTTTCCGCGTTTGCCAGATTACCGCTATTGAGCCATGAGGCCAACTCCAGCTCATTGTAACCGCTGGAGCTAAAATTGCTCCAGCCTAAGGCAGACGCAAGGGTAATAATGGCGCTGTCCGTCATGTTCATCAGATAACGGAAGGGACGGCGGATGACCGCATACAGTACCATCAAAAATGGAATAGGGAGCAGGCTCCAGAGACAACCACCCATGGGGTTGATCTTTTCCTTGGCATACAGTTCCTGCACTTCGCGGTTATATCGTTCCTTGTCATTTCCGCAACGCTTTTGAATTTCCTTCATCCGACCGCTGAGTAAATTCATGGAAATCATACTGCGCTTGCCTTTGAGCGACAGCGGGAACAGGATAATTTTAACAATGAGGGCAAACAGAATCAATGCAAAGCCGTAGGAACCAAAAATATCGGCCAAATTCTTCAACAGCCAGGAAAATGGGGAAAGTATAATTTGTAAAAAATCCATTCGTTGGGCCTCCAGACCTAACTTGCGGCGGCCAGACCAACCGCTCATCGAACATAATCGTTTCAGCGTGTGGAAATGAAAGTCAATGCGGATTCAAAAAACGTCTTTGGTAAACGGAAACCCGTCTCAAAAGCGGATCAGGCAGAATATCAGTGCCGTTCAGGCTTGTCCGGTCAAGCAAATTACTTTTTTTTGGGCGGCACAGGATCATAGACAACTGTTTCTTGCCGATGAAAGGGATTACAACGCAAAATACGCCACAGTGTCATCAGACCGCCCTTGAACGCGCCAAACCGCTCCACGGCCTCTAATCCGTATTCGGAACAGGAGGGAATAAAACGGCAGCAAGGATCCTTCATGGGAGAAATGCTAGTTCGGTAGAAGCGGATCACACAAAGCAGCAGCTGTTTCACGGCGTTTCCTCCGTCATTAGTCCCAGCTTTTTGGCTCTGAAGAGAAAGTCCCGCTCCAACTCCCGATAGGTAGCACCGGCAGCCCGGGCCCGGGCTACAATAACAATATCGTAACCGGGAAGCATCCTGCTCTCATTAGTGCGGTAAATTTCCTTTAAACGGCGGCGCACCCGATTACGGGTAACAGCGTTTCCAATTTTAACACCAACGGTCAGGCCAAGGTGATTTTCCCTTTTGCGGCGTTTCTTGCAGTAAATCGCAGTATAAGGAGAAACGGTACTTTTTCCTTTTGCGTAGAGGTGTCGAAACTCATGGTTTTTTTTAATGGAAACAGTGAATTTCAACCCTCTTCCCCCTAGGCCTTGTTTCAAAAAATGAAACCTCGAATAGCAATACATCGCTGCTTTTGAAATAAGGTTTAAGCAACGGCAGGGCGGGGGAAATATCCCGCCGCCCCTGATTGGTGCGTTATTGAACTAAGTGGCCCATCAGAGAGTGAGCTGAGCGCGGCCCTTCGCGCGACGGCGAGCCAGAACCCTGCGTCCATTGCGGGTTGCCATACGCTTACGAAAACCATGCTCCTTAGAGCGATGACGCTTTTTGGGCTGATAGGTACGAACCATTTGCTACACCTCCTGTATGCTGATGGCGGAACTAAAATCCGTTCCGCCTATGCAAAACGGCAATTGCCGCAGCTTTCAAAATGAGTCCGTGTTTTTGCACAACGAAAGAACGGCTAATATAGTCGCATTGGATATTATATCGTATGAAATCGCAGTCTGTCAATCAATTTTTTTTATTTTTGGAGCATGCGAAGATTGTATTTTCAGATTGTTTTCTGTTCAGACATATTGCCGCAGGCTCTGCAAAACTTATTTTGCTGTTTTTTCTTGCTTCAACACAGGAATTTTGTTATAATGAACGGTAAATAGTATGGGTCTTATCAGTTTGGCGCGTCTTAGTTTTTAAGAGGCGTTTTCCTTTGTTTTTTCATTCGTTCATGCCACACGAAAAGAAAGCTGCTTTTAAATCGAATACAGCTTGAACGGATGGAAATCCACTGGTTTATTCTTAAAAACCCTGTGAAATGGAGCAGAAACGTTATGAATTCAGCCGCCGATATTTGGGCGAAGGTTCTCTCTTTGATGGAACGCAACATGACTTCCACCACAATCAATACCTGGTTTGACGATGTGGAGGCCATTACCCTCAACAAAGACCAGTTTATTCTGGCATCCCCCACGGAATTTAAACGGGATATCATCAAGGAACGCTATGTTCCATATGTTGCCGGGGCATTAAAGGAACTCTTTTCCGCCGATTTTGAAGTGATTGTGATTCCTCCCGAGGGAAAGAGTCTTTACACCGGCGGCGCGGCCAAATCCGATTTTCTTCCGGGTACTGACGAATATACCTTTGAGCGCTTTGTGGTAGGCTCCTCCAATAAATTCGCTCACGCCGCGGCGCAGGCCGTGGCGGACAATCCCGGCGAATCGTATAACCCCTTGTTTATTTATGGAGATTCCGGCCTTGGTAAAACCCATCTGCTCTATGCGGTGGCCCACACCATCCATAAAAAATTTCCCTCCTTCCGCATTACCTATATCAAAGGCGACGCGTTTACCAACGAACTGGTGCGCGCAATCCGGGAAGGTAAAAATCAGGAATTTCGCGAAAAGTACCGAAACAGCGATGTCTTTTTAATGGACGACGTTCACTTCATCGCCGGGCGCGAATCCACCCAAGAAGAAATGTTTCACACCTTTAATGCCCTCTATGAACGGCAGCGGCAGATTATATTCACCTCGGACCGTCCTCCCAAGGAGCTGCTCCGCTTGGAGGACCGCCTGAAAACCCGATTTGAGTGGGGTCTTTTGGCCGACATTAAAAAACCGGAATACGAGACCCGCTTGGCCATCGTCAAAAACAAAGCCATCCGCATGGGGGTAGACTTGCCGGAGCCAGTGCTTTCCTACATCGCGGAAAATATCACCGAAAATGTCCGCCAGTTGGAGGGAACCGTAAAAAAAATCCTGGCGCTTCAGGAACTGATGGGTAAAAAGGTGGATATCAACACCGTCATCCGGGCGGTGAGAGATATGTTCCGGGACAAGAGCGATATTCTTCCAAGCCCGGATCTCATCATCCAGGAGGTAGCGAAATTCTACACCATCGATGAGGACGCCATCCGCGGTCAAAGCCGCATGAAAGAAACCAATACCGCCAGACAAATCGCCATGTACATCATCCGCAATATGACCAATCTCTCTCTGACCGACATCGGGCAGGAATTCAAACGCGACCATACCACCGTACTGCACGCCATCAATCGCATTGACGAACAGGCAAAACGAGACAACGAGCTGTCTGAAATCATTAAAGACATCCGTGCCAACGTCAATCAGCGTTTAGAATAGGCGTTTCTTTTCCACACAAAATGTGCAAATGTGAATAACCCTCTGTGTAAAACATTGTAATCCATTTTTTGTATGTTTATAACGGAAAAAGTTTTAAACAGCCTCTTTTAAAATCTAACTGAGTGTTTTCAACTATTTCACAGTGTTTTCCACAGGTTCCACACCCCCTACTATTGCGACTAAATATTTAAAAGCTCTCCTCCTGAAAGGATGGAACGACAAATGAAATTTTCTTGTGAAAAAGCAGTTCTTCAAGCCGCCATCTCCACAGCCGGCCGCGTGGTCTCTCCAAAAAGCTCCATCCCGGCGTTGGAAGGAATTTTGCTGGAGGGAGGCGAGACTCTTCAGCTGACAGGCTATAACCTGGAAACCGGAATCCGCACCACGGTTCCAGCAGAAATTACCGAACAAGGAAGCCTTGTCCTCTCCGCCCGGCTATTTGGGGAAATTGTGCGAAAGCTGCCGGATGATGTTGTAACCGTTTCCTCTCAGCAGCTCATGGTTAATATTCGTTGTGGCATGAGTGAATTCAATATTATCGGCACCGATCCGGCAGATTTTCCGGAGCTGCCTGATGTGGACTGCAATAATTTCTTCTCCATCTCCCAATGCGTCTTAAAATCGATGATTTCCCAGACCTTGTTCGCAGTCAGCGATAACGAAGCCCGCCCTATTCACACCGGATCGCTGTTTGAAGTGGACGAAACAGGGCTGACAGTGGTATCTGTGGATGGATTTAGACTGGCACTGCGCCGGGAGTCATCCATTGACCGGACGGGTACGCAGAGTTTTTCTTTTGTGGTTCCCGGATCAGCGCTGTCTGAAGTGGAAAAAATATGCAATGATGTGGACGAGACTGCGTCGGTCACTGTGACGGAGGGTCGCCGTCATATTATGTTCCAAGC
>Ga0316604_10000299_pt1 | contig 68274 bp, 63 predicted proteins | sample OWC_soil_day20_C_FD_207650 | JGI IMG/M metagenome (GOLD analysis project Ga0316604, IMG submission 207650) | Wetland soil microbial communities from Old Woman Creek delta, Ohio, United States - OWC_soil_day20_CT | ecosystem: Environmental > Terrestrial > Soil > Wetlands | place: USA: Ohio... | reverse complement strand
CGGTTATGGATGCGACCGCTTTCGCGCTGTGCCGCGACCAGAAATTGCCGATCAATGTATTTTCCATCTTCAAGACCGGCGCGCTGAAGCGCGTGGTCTGTGGTGAAGATGAAGGTACGCTGGTCTATTGCTGAGAGAGAACAAGAAATGATTCCTGAACTCAAGAAAACTGCCGAAGGCAAGATGCAGAAATCGCTGGAGGCGCTGAGACTCGATCTCCAGAAGGTCCGTACCGGCCGTGCCCATACCGGCCTGCTGGATCATGTCCAGGTTGATTACTACGGCTCCATGGTGCCGGTGAATCAGGTGGCCAATGTGACCTTGGTCGATGCCCGTACCATTGGCGTCCAGCCTTGGGAAAAGGGCATGCTGCAAAAAGTTGAGAAGGCGATTCGTGACTGTGATCTCGGCCTCAACCCGGCTTCGCAGGGTGACCTGATTCGCGTGCCGATGCCGGCACTGACCGAAGAGCGCCGCAAGGAAATGATCAAGATTGTCAGGACCGAAGGCGAGGGCGTCAAGGTGGCCATCCGCAATCTGCGTCGCGATGCCATTACTCATTTGAAGGACGCGCTGAAGAAGGGCGAAATCCCGGAAGATGACGAGCGCAAGGCTCAGGATGACGTCCAGAAGCTGACTGATCGTTACATCGTCGAAGTCGACAAGATGCTCGCCACGAAAGAGGCCGAGCTGATGCAGGTTTAAGCCGGTTCCGCCAGGATTACCGGCTACATGGCCTTCTTTTCAAGTTCAACGCGACAGGTTCCGGAGGCGGCTGCGGTGCCCAAGCACGTCGCTGTCATCATGGATGGCAACGGTCGCTGGGCCAAGAAACGCTTTCTTCCGCGCGTGGCAGGTCATGTCAAAGGGGTCGAACTGGTCCGCGAGATGGTTCGCGCCTGCCTTGAGCGTGGCGTCCAGTATCTGACTCTTTTTGCCTTTTCGTCCGAGAATTGGCGCCGGCCTCAGGAAGAGGTTACGTTGCTGATGCAACTCTTCGTCAAGGCGCTTGAGCAGGAAGTTGAGAAGCTTGACCGGAATGGTGTTCGTCTGCGCGTGATCGGTGATCTTGAGCGCTTCGAGCCACGTTTGCAGGAGCTGATCCGGCAGGCCGAGGCCAAGACGGCCAGTAATACCCGTCTCGATCTGACCATCGCGGCCAACTATGGTGGGCGCTGGGACATCATGCAAGCCACAAATCAAATGCTCGCTGCCCAGCCGGAAAAACGTGCTGGCTGGCAGGAATGTGACCTTGAGCCCCATTTGTCGATGAGCTTCGCGCCGGAGCCTGATTTGTTCATTCGCACTGGCGGTGAGGAGCGGATCAGCAATTTTCTCCTTTGGCAACTGGCCTATACCGAGCTTTATTTCACACCGACGCTGTGGCCCGATTTCGATACCGCCGAGTTCGACAAGGCCATTCTCTCATTCCAGCAGCGCGAGCGTCGTTTTGGTCGGACCAGCGAGCAATTGGTGGAAAAAAACAATGCTTAAAACGCGCGTCATTACGGCGCTCGTCCTGATGGCCTTGCTGTTGCCCAGCTTGTTTTATTCGTCGCAGGCTACTTGGGCCGTACTGGTTGCCGGGTTCATCGGCGTTGCTGCCTGGGAGTGGGGCGCCTTGCTGGGCTGGAGAGCGACAGGCCGCATTGCGCTAGGCGTGTCGACCGGACTACTTTGTGCACTTCTGTCTGTCGTCGGTTCGAACGCGATTGGCGCCGGCGAAGCTTTTGCCCCGGCCAACCCATGGGCATTTTTCGCCTATGGTGTGTCGGCAGTCTTCTGGTGCCTGGTGATGCCCTTCTGGCTGAAGAACAAGTGGGCACTGCAGGGGCTTGGCGGTGTGTTGGTGGGCGCTGTGGTGCTGTTGCCGACCTGGCTGGCGATGGTGCAGTTGCGCGGTCTTGGCGCCGGTGCCTTGCTTGGTATTTTTGCCGTGGTCTGGATGGCTGACATTGCGGCTTATTTCTCCGGCAAGGCTTTCGGCAAGCACAAGCTGGCTCCGTCAATCAGCCCTGGAAAAACTCGGGAAGGCGCGATTGGGGCTTGTATCGGTGTGGTCGTTTATGGTTTGGTCGTTCGTCAGATTTTCGGACTGGACTTGATGCCCTGGGGGCTGTGGATTGCGGCACTGGTTGGTGTGACCACCATCAGTATCGTTGGCGATCTTTATGAGTCCTTGCTTAAGCGCAAGGCGGGAATCAAGGACAGCAGCAATATTCTGCCGGGTCATGGTGGTGTGCTTGATCGTATCGACAGCCTGACCTCGACCTTGCCGGTGGTGGCGCTGGTCTGGCTACTGCTGGCTTATCGGTGAGTTCCAAGTTGCAAAATATCACTGTCCTGGGGGCTACCGGATCGATCGGGGTCAGTACGCTGGATGTCATTCGCCGACATCCGGATCGCTATCGTGCCTTTGCGCTTTGCGCGCATTCTCAGGTCGACAAGCTATTTGAGCAGTGTGTCGAGTTTCGCCCACGTTTCGCTGTATTGCGCGATGCTTCTCTGGCCGCGGCACTCTCTGAGCGATGTCGTTCTGTCGGGCTGGATACCGAGGTCCGGCATGGTGTCGAGGCGCTGATTGAATTGTCGTCATTGCCCGAGGTCGATGCGGTGATGGCCGCTATCGTCGGTGCGGCTGGTCTCGAACCGACACTGGCTGCTGCGCGGGCTGGCAAAAAGGTCATGCTGGCCAACAAGGAAGTCCTGGTCATGGCTGGCGAACTGTTCATGCATGCGGTGCGTGAATATGGTGCAACCTTGCTGCCAGTCGACAGTGAGCACAACGCCATTTTCCAGTCGCTACCAGCCGATTTTGCGCGTGGGCTTGAGTCCTGCGGTGTGCAAAAGATATTGCTGACGGCCTCAGGTGGCCCGTTCCGTAACTCGCCGCTGGCCGATCTGGCCAATGTCACCCCGGAACAGGCATGCGCCCACCCGAACTGGGTCATGGGACGCAAGATTTCGGTCGATTCGGCAACGATGATGAACAAGGGGTTGGAAGTCATCGAGGCGCACTGGCTATTTGCTGCGCCACCGGACATGATTCAGGTTGTTGTGCATCCGCAGAGTGTTATTCATTCGGCCGTCCAGTATGCAGATGGCTCGGTGCTGGCCCAGTTGGGTAATCCCGATATGCGCACGCCGATTGCCTATGCAATGGCTTGGCCAGAGCGTATTGCCGCAGGTGTCGAGCCGCTCGACCTGTTCAAGATTGCCCGTCTTGACTTCTCCGCTCCTGATTTTGAGCGTTTTCGTTGCCTGCAACTGGCTTACGACGTTCTACGCGAAGGCGGTACCGCGCCGGCTATTCTCAATGCAGCCAATGAAGTTGCGGTAGCTGCCTTCCTTGACGGCCACTTGCCGTTCCTCGGGATCGCCTTGCTTAACGAGGCCGTATTGCAGGCAATGCCGGCTGGCCCCGAGGGCAGTCTGGCCGATGTGTTGGCGGCGGATGCCGAAGCCCGTCATATGGCTGGCCAGTTGATCCGGCAACAACGTTTCGCGTGAACGACCTACCATTTTATCTCGCCGCTTTTGCGGTGGTCCTCGGCGTCCTGATCGTTGTCCATGAACTTGGCCACTATCTGGCGGCACGCTGGTGTGGTGTAAAGGTCTTGCGTTTCTCTGTTGGTTTCGGTCGCATCCTGTGGAAAAAAGAACTGGGTGAAGATCGCACAGAGTGGGCGTTGAGCATTTTCCCGCTAGGCGGTTATGTCAAGATGCTTGATGAGCGAGAGGGCGACGTGGCGGTCAGTGAGGCCCATCGCGCTTTCAATCGGCAAGGGGTCGGGAAGCGCAGTATTATCGTTGCGGCGGGACCCATGGCTAATTTTGCCCTGGCGATTCTGCTGTATTGGGCGATCTTCATGCATGGCAGCGAGGAATTGCTGCCAGTGCTCGGTACACCACCGGATGGGTCGCCGGCAGCGCTGGCCACTGTCAAGAATGGTGAGCAGGTTCGCCGCGTTGATGGGCAGTTGGTTGCAACCTGGAACGATCTGCGCTGGCTATTGTTGCGGAAGGCTGTTGATCAGGAGAGTGTTGAACTGGAAGTGATCAACGAGCGAAGCGAAATCGCTTCACATCGACTCTATCTTGCGGCAGCCGGAGAGCAGGGCTGGGAGGGGGATGCCCTGGAAAAGCTGGGTATCCGCTTTTATCGTCCAAACATGCCGCCGGTGATCGGCAAGGTCGTCGCTGGCGGTCCGGGGGGCAAGGCTGGATTGCAGTCGGGAGACCGGGTGCTGGCCATTGATGGCCAGCCTGTCGCGCTGTGGATGGAGTTTGTTGCGAAGGTGCGGGATTCCGCTGGGCAATCGCTCAGGCTTGATCTAGAACGTGCCGCTGGCAATGTGTCGGTGGAGGTGATTCCAGAAGCGGCTTCCGAACGCGGGCATAGCGTCGGGAAAATTGGGGTTGCCGTTGCAGAAAATCCCGATTCCAGGCGTGAGGTACGATCCTTCGTCAGTTATGGGTTTGTCGAGGCAGGCCGCCGGGCCTTGGTCGAAACCTGGGATAAATCCCTGTTTAGCCTGGTCATGATGGGCAAGATGCTCACCGGTGAAGTTTCGTGGAAAAATCTCTCGGGGCCGGTAACGATTGCCGATTATGCCGGGCAGTCGGCGCGACTTGGGCTGGATTACTACCTCAAGTTCATGGCGCTGGTCAGTATCAGTCTTGGTGTCCTGAATCTGCTGCCTATCCCGGTGCTGGATGGCGGGCATTTGTTGTATCATATGATCGAAGTCGTCAGGCGCAGGCCGCTTTCGGAGCGTGCCATGGAAATTGGGCAGCAGATTGGTATGTCCATTCTCTTTTCCTTGATGGCTTTCGCCTTTTTTAATGACCTGACCCGCCTGTTTAACGGCTGAACGATGAAAAAATCCCTGTTGTCCATCCTGATTGCCGGCATGTTTGCCACGCCAGCCTTGGCATTCGAACCTTTTGCGGTCAAGGACATTCGGGTTGAGGGAATTCAGCGGACCGAAGCGGGTACGGTTTTCGGGTATCTGCCCGTCAAGGTCGGTGATACCTTGAACGACGAGAAGGCTGCGCAATCGATCAAGGCTCTTTTTGCGACCGGATTCTTCAAGGATGTCCGGATTGAGGTTGAGCAGGACGTGATGGTCGTTGTGGTCCAGGAGCGCCCGGCTGTTGCGACCATCAATTTTGTTGGCCTCAAGGAATTTGACAAGGATGTCATCGTCAAGGCACTCAAGGAAACGGGGATCGCCGAAGGGCGTATTTTCGATCGTGCCCTGCTGGAAAAAGCCGAGCAGGAGCTCAAGCGCCAGTATCTGACGCGCGGCAAGTATGCGGCCAATATCACCACGACCGTGACGCCGCTGGAGCGCAATCGCGTTGGTGTCAACTTCAATATCGAAGAGGGGTCGGCAGCCAAGATCAAGCAGATCAATATTGTTGGTGCCAAAGCCTTCCGTGAGAAGGAATTGCTCAGCCAGTTCGAATTGACGACCCCGGGCTTGATCACCTGGTATACGAAGAATGATCAGTATTCCCGGCAAAAATTGTCGGCTGATCTGGAAAAACTGAAGTCGTTTTACATGAACCAGGGTTATCTGGAGTTTGCGGTCGAGTCGACGCAGGTTTCCATTTCTCCGGATAAGCAGGATGTTTACATCACGGCCAACATCAATGAAGGCGATCGTTATCAGGTATCGTCAGTCAAGATGGCCGGTGATTTTTCGATTGCCGAAGATGAGTTGAAAAAACTCGTCACGATCAAGCCGGGTGACGTATTTTCGCGTGACAAGCTGAATGCAACGACCAAGGCAATTAGCGACCGCCTCGGTAAGGAAGGCTATGCCTTCGCCAACGTCAATGCTGCACCGGAAATTGACAAGGAAAAGCATCATGTTGCTTTCACTATCTTTGTTGATCCGGGTAAGCGGGTTTATGTTCGCCGCCTGAATATTACGGGGAATACCAAAACGCGGGACGAGGTGGTTCGTCGAGAAATGCGTCAGATGGAAGGCGGTTGGTACGATGCTGACAAGGTAACAACATCCAAGCAACGCGTTGATAAGCTGGGTTTCTTCTCGGAAGTTGCGGTTGAAACTCCTGCTGTCACTGGCACGTCCGACCAATTGGACGTCAACGTCAACGTTACTGAAAAGCCGACCGGGAATTTGATGCTGGGTGTCGGTACGTCGAGTACCGATAAGGTGATCCTGTCTGGCTCTATCGCCCAGAACAACTTCATGGGCAGCGGCAACAACGTCGCCATCCAGGTCAATTCGGCCAAGACCTACAGGACATACGTCTTCTCCTATACCAATCCTTATTTTACGCAGGATGGGGTGAGTCAAGGTTTTGACGTCTATCATCGGACTGTCAATACGACGTCTACAACGCTTGCTTATTATTCGTCATCATCGACCGGTGGCGGCATTCGTTTTGGCTTTCCGATCGGTGAAAAAGAGTCGATCGGTCTAGGCCTTGGGCTTGATTCGACTAGTATCACCACCTACGACCAGACGCCGCAGTACTACAAGGATTTTGTACGTCGGTTTGGCGAAACGAATATCTCGGTTCCGCTGACTTTGAGTTGGGCGAGCGATGGCAAGGACAGCTTTTTCTTCCCGACCAAGGGGACGTTCCAGCGAGCCTCCCTTGAGGTGGCTTTGCCTGGCGGTGATTTGACCTATTACAGAGCCAGTTATCAGCTCCAGCACTTTGTGCCGCTAAACTCGAAATTCACGCTGATGCTGAACGGCGAATACGGGATGGCTAATGGTTATGGCGCGTCCGGGCTTCCGTTCTTCAAGAATTATTATGCGGGTGGTGTAACCTCTGTTCGTGGCTACAAGGCCTCTTCACTGGGCCCAATCTATACGGATTCTTCCACGGGTACGCAATATCGCTTGGGTGGCAATCGCCGCGTGATCGGTAATGCAGAGTTACTGTGGAGCCTGCCGGGAATGGATAAGTCGTTCCGCATGGGGTGGTTCTTTGATGCGGGTCAGGTCTTTGGCAGTGACGAAAAGCTTGATTTCGCAGAATTGCGTTATTCCTCAGGTCTTTCGGCTGCCTGGATTTCACCTATCGGGCCGCTAAAATTCAGTTTCGGTCGGCCTTTGAACAAAAAAGAAGGCGATAAGTCCGAAGTGTTCCAGTTCCAGTTGGGCACCACGTTTTAATTCAGGAGTGTCAAGTTGAAAGTCAAAACCGTTGTTCTCGCATCATTGATGTCTGCCTTGTTCGCGACCGGCGCCTATGCCGCCGAATTGAAGGTTGGCTATGTGAATACGCAGCGCATTTTCCGTGATGCGCCCGCAGCACAAAAGGCAGCCAAGAAGCTCGAAGGTGAGTTTGCCAAGCGAGACCAGGATCTCCAGCGTATGGCCAAGCAGTTGCAGGGCTTGCAGGAAAATCTGGAAAAGAATTCGGTGACCATGGCCGAAAGCGAACGTCGGACCAAGGAAAAGGAGTTTGGCGAGCTTTCTCGCGAATTCCAGCGTCGTCAGCGTGAGTTCCGTGAAGATTTGAACCTTCGCCAGAACGAGGAAAACGCTGCCGTGATCGAGAAGGCCAACAAGGCAATCAAGCAGATTGCCGAGGCTGAAAAGTTCGATTTGATCCTGCAGGATGTGGTTTGGGTTAGCCCCCGTCTGGATGTCACTGATCGTGTAATCAAGGCGCTGTCGGAAGCCAAATAATGGCTTCGCTTGGCAAGGTTGTGCTGACGCTTGCTGACATCGCCGCCCAATTGGGCGGCGATGTGCTTGGAGATTCGCAAACGCCCATTTCGAGGGTCGCCCCGCTTGCTACGGCGGGTGAGGGGGATATTACCTTCCTGGCGAACCCGAAATTCAGAAGCCAATTGAGTGCCTGCAAGGCTTCGGCGGTTATTCTGCGTCCGGATGTGGCCGACGAATTTCCCGGCCCGCGCATCGTGACCGGCAATCCCTATGCTTACTATGCTCGGGTTGCGACGCTACTGAATCCTTATCAGAGCGGACTCAGCGGTGTTCACGCTAGTGCTTTTGTCGAGTCGCCTGTTCCGGACAGTGTTGCAATCGCTCCCAATGTTTATGTCGGCAAAGATGTGACATTGGGGGAAAACGTCGTGATCAACGCCGGTTGTGTCATTGGCGATGGTGTAAGCATCGGCGCTGGCACGGTGCTTTATGCCAATGTGACGGTCTATTACGGATGCACTATCGGGCAACAATGCATCATTCATTCGGGGGCTGTCATTGGCTCCGATGGCTTCGGATTCGCTCCCGAAGGTCAGTCCTGGATAAAAATCCCGCAGATTGGCCAGGTGGTGATCGGGAATGATGTTGAAATCGGTGCCAACACGACCATTGATCGTGGCGCACTTGAGGATACGGTCATTGGCAATGGATGTAAGCTGGATAATCTGGTGCACATCGGGCACAACTGCAAAATTGGTAACAACTCGGTTCTTGCCGGATGTACTGGTGTCGCCGGAAGTACTGTTTTTGGCGAACACTGTATTGTCGGTGGTGCCGGCATGATTTCCGGGCACTTGAACATTGCTGCGGGAACGACTATCTCCGGTGGTACGACGGTGATGAAAAGCATTCTGAATCCCGGGGTCTATACCAGCGTATTTCCGCTGGATACGCATGAAGAATGGCTGCGGAATGCGTCACACATTCGTCGTCTTTCGAAGTTGGCGGAGCGCGTTTCAGAGCTTGAGAAAAAACTTAAAGAAAAAGATATAGAGGGTTGATTAAATGGACATCATCGAGATTCTTGAGCATCTTCCGCACCGCTATCCGTTCTTGCTGGTTGACCGGGTACTCCAAATCGAACCGGGCAAATCCATTCACGCCTACAAGAACGTGACGATCAATGAGCCGTTCTTCGTCGGACATTTTCCTCATCATCCGGTGATGCCGGGCGTGTTGATCATGGAAGCGCTGGCTCAGGCGGCCGGCATTCTTTCTTTCAAGTCGATGGATGAGAAGCCGTCGCCGGATACCGTCTTCTACTTCGCCGGCATCGACGAGGCTCGTTTCAAGAAGCCGGTGATGCCAGGCGACCAGCTACACCTGCATATCGAGATTGAGCGTCAAATGCGTGGCGTCTGGAAGTACAAGGCCGAAGCGCGCGTCGACGGGCAGCTGGCTGCCTCGGCCAAGTTGATGTGTGCCAAGCGGGATCTCTAAAATGATTCACTCGACCGCTATTGTCGATTCTGGTGCCAAGATTGGTGCCAATGTCGAGATCGGCCCTTACGCCATCATCGGTGCCAACGTCGAGATCGGAGACAACACCCAGATCGGCCCGCATACTGTCATCAAGGGACATACGAAGATTGGTCGCGACAACCGGATCTTCCAGTTCTGCTCGCTCGGTGAAGTGCCGCAGGACAAGAAGTACGCGGGTGAGCCGACCCGGCTCGAGATTGGCGACCGCAACACGATCCGCGAGTTCTGTACCTTCAATCTGGGCACCGTCCAGGATGCAGGCGTTACCCGGATTGGTGACGACAACTGGATCATGGCTTACGTGCATATTGCGCACGATTGCCAGGTTGGCAATAAGACGACCTTTGCCAACAATACCCAGTTGGCTGGTCATGTCATTGTCGATGACTGGGCGATTCTTGGTGGCTTTACCGGGGTGCATCAGTTCTGCCGTATTGGCGCGCATGTGATGACGGCAGTCAGTACCGTCATCCTGCAGGATGTGCCGCCTTACCTGATGGCGGCCGGCAATACGGCGCAACCCTATGGCATCAATGTTGAAGGCCTGAAGCGCCGCGGCTTCACCGCCGATGCGATTACCGCCCTGAAGCGTGCCTATCGCACGCTGTACAAGTCTGGCCTGCTGCTCGAAGAAGCCAAGACCAAATTGGCTGAAGAGGCCAAGACCCAGCCGGACATCCAGCGCCTTGTCGATTTCCTTGAGGTCTCCAAGCGAGGCATCATTCGCTGATATGGGAAGCGCTGTACGGATTGCCATGGTGGCAGGGGAGGCCTCCGGGGATCTCCTGGCCAGCCACCTGATCGCTGCATTGAAGACGCACCTGCCGGATGCCGTTTTTTACGGTATCGGCGGGCCGAAGATGCAGGCGCAGGGTTTCGATAGCTGGTGGCCGATGGAAAAACTGTCGGTCATGGGCTATTGGGATGCGCTGAAGCATTATCGCGAAATTGCCGGTATTCGCCGCCAGTTGAAGAAACGGCTGCTGGATCTGAAACCGGATATCTTCATCGGGGTCGACGCGCCGGATTTCAACCTGGGCCTGGAAACCAATCTCAAGGCAGCCGGCGTGCGGACCATCCATTACGTCAGCCCATCGATCTGGGCCTGGCGTGGCGGCCGGGTCAAGAAGATTGCCAAGGCGGTTAACCGTGTCCTGGCCTTGTTCCCGATGGAGCCGGTGCTCTACGAAAAGGAGCGGGTGCCGGTGACCTATGTCGGGCATCCGCTGGCTGACATCATTCCTTTGCAGACCAGCAAGCAGGCGGTTCGGGAGAAACTTTCCCTACCGCGCGATTACCCGATCTTCGCCATGTTGCCGGGTAGCCGTCAGGGCGAACTGGCCATGATGGCCGAGACCTTCGTCGAGACGGCCAAGATCATCCGTGAACGCTATCTGCCGAACGCGATGTTTGTCGTACCGCTGGCGACGCGTGAAACACGCCTGCAGTTCGAGTTGGCCATCTATAACCGGCAAGCCGGCGATGTGCCGTTCCGCCTGCTGTTCGGCCATGCCCAGGATGCCCTTGGCGCGGCTGATGTTTCGTTGGTGGCAAGCGGTACGGCGACGCTGGAGGCGGCGCTGATCAAGCGGCCGATGGTGATTACCTACAAGATTGCCAAGTTCTCCTATTGGCTGATGAAGCGCATGGCCTACCTGCCGTATGTGGGCTTGCCCAATGTGCTGGCCGGACGTTTTGTCGTACCGGAAATCCTGCAGGATGAGGCCACGCCGGAGAATCTGGCCGAAGCCTTGGTCAAGTTGTACGAGGACAAGGAAAATGCCGAAGCGGTTGAAGAAGCGTTTACCGAGATCCATCTGCAACTGCGCCAGAACACGGCTGAAAAGGCTGCGCGTGCGGTCATCGAATGCCTGAATTGATTGTTCCGGTCGGCCTCGTGTGTGGCATCGATGAGGCTGGGCGCGGTCCGCTGGCCGGTCCGGTCGTTGCAGCAGCGGTCATTCTCGACCCCGAACGCCCGATTGCCGGGCTGAACGACTCCAAGAAACTGAGCGAGAAGAAGCGCGATGCATTGGCTGAAATCATTCGCGAACGGGCGCTGGCCTGGGCCGTCGCAGAAGCGACGGTCGAGGAAATCGATCGCCTGAATATCCTGCAGGCGACGATGCTGGCCATGCAGCGCGCCGTGGCTGCCCTGCAAGTAAAGGCTGAAAGTGCTTTGGTCGACGGCAATCGCTGTCCAAAGCTCGATATTCCGTGTGAAGCGGTGGTCAAAGGGGATGGCAAAATCGCCTCGATCGCCGCGGCGTCTATCCTCGCCAAGACGGTGCGTGATGCCGGCATGCTGGTCTTGCATGCGCAGTATCCGCAATACGGTTTTGACCGGCATATGGGCTATCCGACGGCGGCGCATTTCGCGGCGCTGGAAGCGCATGGGGCCTCGGCGGTACATCGGCGCAGCTTTGGCCCGGTGGCCAGGCAGTTGTCCTTGCTATGAAGCTGATCCAGTCGCGCGACAACGCGTTCTTCAAGCAACTCAAACGGCTGGCCGAGTCAGGGCGCGAGCGCCGGAAGACCGGTCAGACCTTGCTTGATGGTGTCCATCTGGTCGAGGCCTATGAAAAAGCCTTCGGTCCGCTGGAAAAATTGATCGTTGCCGAGTCGGCAGCGGCCGCTGGCGAGATTGCGGCTTATCTCGAAGGCCGCCAGGCGGTCGTTCTGGCTGATGCGCTGATGCGTGACCTGGGCCTGGTGGATACGCCAAGCGGCCTGCTGGCCGTGGCCCCCATGCCGCAACGGACGGCGTTGGTTGATCTCGGGAAGGATGCCGTCTTGCTCGATGGTGTGCAGGATCCCGGCAACGTCGGCACCCTGTTGCGGACGGCGGCAGCCTCGGGCGTGAAACAGGTGTTAATGGCGCCAGGCTGTGCCTCGGCATGGTCGCCCAAGGTCTTGCGGGCCGGGCAGGGCGCACATTTTGTCCTCGCCATTCACGAAGAGGCCGATCTGGCGGCTTTCATGGCGGACTATCGGGGAACGACGGCTGTCACCTGCCTGGATGGGGCGACCTCGCTTTACGAGGCTCGCTGGACCGGGCCGCTGGCCTGGATATTCGGCGCCGAGGGGCTGGGCGTGCGCCGCGAATTGATCGAAACGGCCAAGCTGAGAATCAAAATCCCCATGCCGGGTGCGGTCGAGTCCCTCAATGTCGGGGCTGCGGCAGCGGTTTGTCTGTTCGAGGCGTTGCGCCGCAAGTTGTAAGCCGATTGGGGGGGATCAGCCGGTGAGGGCTGATCCCTGCTTCAACGCAGCTTCAGTTCCTGCAGGATCGTCGTCGAAATTTCCTCGATCGACTTGGTCGATGAATCCAGCCAGCGAATGCCTTCGCGGCGCATCATCTTTTCTGCTTCGGCAATCTCGAAACGACAATTGGCCAGCGAGGCGTAATTGCTGGCGGCGCGGCGCTCTTCGCGAATCTGATGCAGACGCTCGGGCTGGATGGTCAGGCCGAACAGCTTTGAACGATGTTTTTCCAGGGTGCCGGGCAGGCGACCGCGGTCGAAATCTTCCGGAATCAGCGGGAAATTGGCCGCTTTGAGGCCGAACTGCATGGCCAGATAGAGCGAAGTCGGGGTCTTGCCGCAGCGGGAGACGGCGACCAGGATCACGTCGGCTTCTTCCAGGTCGCGGTCGGTGATGCCGTCATCGTGCGCCAGCGTGTAGTTGATCGACTCAATGCGCTTCTTGTATTCCGAGCTCTCGGCCGAGCCGTGCGAGCGGCCAACTGTGTGGTTCGACTTGATGCCGAGTTCAGCCTCCAGTGGGGCGAGGAAGGTGTCGAAGTACGACAGGCAGAAGGCATCGGCTTGGTGAACGATGCTGGACAGTTCCGGATTGACCAGCGTCGTGAAGACGATCGGGCGCATCCCGTCGCTTTCTCCCTGACCATTGATTCGAGCCACGGCTTCTTGCGCCTGCTCGACACTGGTCAGGAAGGGGATGCGGATCTGCTTGAACTCGATGTCCTCGAACTGGGTCATCAGGCTGTGGCCGAGGGCTTCGACTGTCAGGCCGGTGCCGTCGGACACGAAAAAAACGGTGCGTTTGATAGTGGTAGGCATCCTGTGATTTTACCCGCTGTTACGCAATCCGGATGCGATGCCGTTGATGGTCAGGTGAATGCCGCGGGCCAGGCGCTCGTCGGTGTCGCCGGCGCGGTGGCGTTTGAGCAACTCGACTTGCAGATGGTTGAGCGGGTCCATGTAGGGCGAGCGCAGTTGCAGCGAGCGGGCAAGCAGCGGATTGTCGGCCAGGAATTCGTCCTGTTCCAGAATGGCCAGCAGGTGCTGGCGGGTCAGCGCCCATTCGGCCTTGATGCGGCTGAAAATGTGCTCGCGCAGTTCGACGTCGGCGACCAGTTCGGCGTAACGCGAGGCGATGGCGAGATCGGTCTTGGCCAGCACCATGTCCATGTTGGACAGCAGGCTCTTGAAGAAGGGCCAGGCGTGGACCATGCGGCGCAGTGTGGCCAGTCCGGCCGGATTGGCTTGCAGGTAGCCCTCCACCGCAGCACCGAAGCCGTACCAGCCGGGCAGCATCAGGCGACATTGTGCCCACGAGAAAACCCAGGGAATGGCGCGCAGGTCTTCGATGCGCTCGGAGGCCTTGCGCGATGCGGGGCGGCTGCCGATGTTCAGCGAGGCGATTTCGGAGACGACTGTCGACTGGCGGAAATAGGTGGTGAAGCCCGGGGTTTCATAGACCAGGCCACGGTAGGCATTGAAGGCGCGGGCGGAAAGCTCGTCCATCACGGCGTGGAACTGCTCGGCTGGTTCGACACGGTTTTCGTGGTCGGTCAGGCTCGCTTCCAGTGTGGCGGCGAGCAGCACTTCCAGATTGCGGCGGCCGGTATCGGCATTGCCGTACTTGGTCGAGATCACTTCGCCCTGTTCGGTCAGTCGGATCTGGCCGGCCACAGCGCCGGCCGGCTGGGCGAGGATGGCGTGATAGGTCGGGCCGCCACCGCGGCCGACTGAACCGCCGCGGCCATGGAACAGACGCAGGCGGACACCGTGCTGGCCGAAGATGCGGGCCAATTCGATTTCGGCCTTGTAGAGCTCCCAACCCGAAGTCAGGAAGCCGCCATCCTTGTTGCTGTCGGAGTAGCCGAGCATGACTTCGTGTTCGTCGCCGCGGCCAGCGATCAGTTCGCGGTAGGCCGGAATGGCGAAGACGCCGGCCATGGTGGCGGCGCTCTTCTGCAAGTCTTCGATGGTTTCGAACAGCGGGATGATGTTGACCTTGAGTTGCGGCTTGGCACCCGGCAAGAGCAGGCCGGACTCCTTGAGCAGCAGGGCGAGTTCGAGTAGGTCGGAAACGCCATCGGTCTTCGAGATGATGCAATTGGGCAGGGCGGCGGAACCGTATTTCTGGCGCAGTTCGCGGGCGGCGAAGAAGATGGCCAGTTCGCCCTGCGTTTCTTCCGAATAGTTCAGGTACGGCGAATACAGCGGACGCGGCGTGCTGATTTCGTCGACCAGCAGCTTGATGCGCTCGGCTTCGGAGAGGGCTTCGTAATCCGGGCAGCGGCCGGCACCGGCCAGCAGTTCGGCGACGCTGCGGGCGTGGACGTCGGAGTTCTGGCGCAGATCGATCGGCGCCAGGTGGAAACCGAAGATCTGCACGCCCCGCAGCAGGCGGCGCAGGCGTCCACCGGCCAGCTTGGCGCTGCCGTTGAGCTTGAGCGAGTTGGCGAGGAGCTTCAGGTCGGCACGCAGGGCATCCGGGGTGTCGTATGGCGTGGCATGGCCGATCTCGTGGCGAACCGGCTCGAACTGGTCGAGGGCGCGGGCCGTTGCGGCAAGGCGGGCGTAGATGCCGGATAGCGCACGGCGGTAGGGCTCGTCGGCGCGTTGCGGCGAGTGATCGGTGGAGTGCTCGGCCAGGGCCAGCAGGTCCGGCGTGACCTTGACCAGCAGGTCGGACAGCGGCAATTCGCCACCCAGTTCATGGACTTCGTTGAGGTAGTGGTTCAGTGCGGCGGACGATTGCAGGCGCAGGGCTTCCCGCAGGATGTCAGCGGTGACGAAGGGATTGCCGTCGCGGTCGCCGCCAATCCAGCTGCCAACCCGGAAGAAGGGCGGCAGGGCCCAGATTTTTTCCGGGTAGCGCTTCTGCAGTTGTTCCGTCGCCTGGATGTAGAGACGCGGCAATTCAGTGAAGAAGGTTTCCTTGAAATAGGTGATGCCGTTCTTGACCTCGTCGAGCACCTTCAGGCGAACCGGACGCAGCATGCGCGATTGCCACAGGGTAAGGATGGCGTTGGCCAGCGCGAGGTCGTTCTCGGCCTCTTCTTCCGGGGTCATTTGCAGGCGTTCGCGCTGATCGAGCAGGTGGGCGAGGTCGCGATGGTTGCGGATCAGGCTCTGGCGCTGGACTTCAGTCGGGTGGGCGGTGAGCACCGGGGCGACGACGGCATGGGCGAAGAAGTCGGCGATGGCTTCCGGCGAGACAGCGGCAGTCGACAGTGCGTCCAGCGCGAAGATCAAACTCCCTTCGCGCGGCGGTGAGCCGGCCAGATCGTGGGCACGGCGCCGGCGGATGTGGTGTTCATCCTCGGCAATATTGGCCAGTTGCAGGAAATAGCTGAAGGCACGGACGACGGCTTGCGTCGTGTCGCCAGGCAGCGGGTCGAGCAGGGCGGCAAGTTCGTCGCGGGCGGCCGGGTCGCCATCGCGGGCGAACCGGACGGCAGTCTGGCGGACGCGCTCGACGATGTCGAAAACCGACTCGCCCTCCTGTTCGCGCACGGTATCGCCGAGGATACGGCCGAGCAGGCGGATATCGGTGCGAAGGGGTTCGTCCTTGCTGGGGGAGGCGTCGTGCATGGTGCTGTTCCTGTTGGTTATCGATATTATTTGTTTATCTCGATATTCTGGCGGCCGCTTTCCAGTAAGGCAAGCGGAAAAAACATCGGGGCTGGGCCCCGCTGTTGGTAATGGTTTTTTCCTCGGCGACCGCTTGTGCCTGGCGCCGCACGGATGATTTTAGTGTTTGCGAACGAGAAGCACGGAGGCTTCGGCGATCTTCGCCAGTTGTTCAGCGACCGAGCCGAGAATGAGGGTGGCCAGACCGCGTTGACCGTGGCGGCCGACGACGATCAGGTCGACGTTCAGTTCCTTGGCCTTGTCGGCCAGCGTTTCCGAGACGCGGCGGTTGCGCGCTTCGAGCAGCAGGGCTTCGGCATCGACGCCTTCGGCATTCTCGACGGCACTGTCGATCAGCTTGCGGCCGGCTTGTAGCAGGTTACTGGCGGCCGCTTCCATATTGACCACGTTGGTCAGTGCATGGCTATGCATGTTGAGTATGGTTTCGTCGGCAACGTGGGTGATGTAGAGCTTGGCCTTGCTGGTGCGGGCGATATGCAGGGCTTCCTTCAGCGCGCAGCGGGAGGTTTCACTGTCGTCGATGGCAACCAGAATGTTTTTGTACATGACTTCTCCTGAGACGAATTCAGGGGCGAAATGCCCAGAACCGCTAACGTAGCAAAGTTTGGCTGTTCCGCCATTTGGGGTATTCCCGGAGCGCCCGGGGTGGCGCGCTCCGGGGTGTTGCTTAGTGCGACCGAACCATCAGCAGCGAGGTGTGGGCAATACGGACCAGATTTTCGGCAACCGAACCGACGAGCAGACGGGCAACGCCGCGTCGGCCATGGGTGCCGACGACGATCAGGTCGGCACTGAAGTCTTCGGCACCGCTGGCGATCTGTTCGGCCACCCGCTTGTCGGTGGCTTCGAGCAGACGGATTTCAGCCGTCACACCGGCTTCGGTCGCCTGCTTGCCAGCTGCATCGAGCAGGGCTTGCGAGGTGTCGCGAATGGCTTTTTTGGTGCGGTCTACGTCGATGTAACTCCCCAGACCCATACCGTGCTGGGCGAGCAGGCTTTCGTCGGCGGCATGGGCGATGCACAGCGCCGCATTCGACATCTTGGCCAGATTGATGGCTTCGGCCAATGCCTTCTGCGAGGTCGGGCTGTCGTCGATGGCGACAAAGATTTTCTGATACATGTGTGCGGCTCCGATTATTTGAGGACCATGGCCGTAAAGGGCCAGACATAGGCTTGTGCCGTGATGAAGAAGCCCATCAGGGTGCACAGCGCGATGGAATGGAAGAAGACGTAACGCAGGATCTCGCCTTCATGGCCATACCAATGGGTCGCGGTGGAGGCGACGACGATGGATTGCGCGTCGATCATCTTGCCCATCACGCCACCCGAGCTATTGGCCGCGGCCATCAGCACCGGGGAAATGCCCAGTTGTTCCGCCGTGGTCCGTTGCAGGCCGCCGAACAGCACGTTGGAGGCCGTGTCGGAACCGGTCAGCGCCACACCCAGCCAGCCGAGGAAGGTGCCAAAGAAGGGATAGAACACGCCAGTGAAGGCAAAGGCGAGGCCGAGGGTCGCGTCGATGCCGGCAAAGCGCGTCAGGTAGCCGAGGGCCAGCATGGCGACAATGGTGGTCAGCGAATAGCGCACCATCCAGACCGTCTTGCCGAACTGGCTGACCAGTTGCAGCGGGCGGTAGCCCATCATCAGGCCGGCGAACAGGGCCGCAAGCAGGATGCCGGTGCCGGTGGTGGTGAACCAGTTCAGCTTGTAGGCAGCTTCTTCCTTCTTGCTCTTGGCAACGACGGGCGGCACCTTCTCGATTTTCTCGTGGATATCCTCGAACTTGAAAACCGGGGCAAAGAAGGTGTTGCCGGCCAGTTTCGGCAGGCCCTTGGCGTCGAGCACCGGCTGGCCGTTTTCGAGGACCGGCGCGGTATCGACAGCCTTCTTGAACTCGGGCAGGCCCCAGATGAAGACGAAGACAGTCAGCACAACCCACGGCATCCAGGCGCGACGGACGGCGGTCTTGTCGGCCTTCTGCGGAAGGTCGGTCGGCTCCGGATGGGCTTCGCCACCATCTTCCTCGTGGCCGATCAGTTTGGCGGAGGTCCACACCTTCTTCGGTTTCCAGACTTTCAGGAAGGCGATCAGGCTGGCCATGGACACCAGCGATGCGATGACATCGACCAGCATCGGGCCGTGGTAGTTGGATACGACGAACTGGGCGATGGCAAAGGAACCGCCAGCAACCAGAATGGCCGGCCAGATCTGCATCATGCCCTTGCGCCCGGCAAAGGCCCAGATCAGCCAGAACGGCACGAGCAGGGAGAAGAACGGCAGCTGGCGACCGATCATCGACGACAGCATCATCTCGTCAAGGCCGGTGACCTTGGCCAGCGTGATGACCGGGGTACCCAGCGCCCCGTAGGCAACCGGCGCGGTGTTGGCGATCAGGGCCAGGCCGGAAGCGGCCAGCGGCGAGAAACCGAGACCGATCAGCACGGCACCGGTGACAGCGACCGGCGTACCGAAGCCGGCAGCACCTTCAAAGAAGGCACCGAAGCAGAAGGCGATCAGCAGCAGTTGCAGGCGACGGTCATCGGTGATGCCGGCGATGGAGTCCTGCAGCACCTTGAACGAGCCGTTTTCGGTGGTCAGGCGGTGCAGGAAGATGATGTTGAGCACGATCCAGCCGATCGGCACCAGACCGTTGATGGCACCGAACAATGCCGCATCGGTGGCCATGTTAGCCGGCATGCCAAAACCGAAAATGGCAATGCCAAGGGCAGAGATCAAGGCCAGCAGTGCCGCAACGTGTGCCTTGACGTGGAAGAAGGCCAATGCGGCCAGCATGACGACGACCGGAACGGACGCCAGTAATGCGGACAGCCCAATGCTGCCCAATGGATCGTATATCTGTTGCCAGACCATGGATGAATTCCTTTATCATCTGGTCAGACCACTTGCTGCGTTGGCGCGCAGACGGGTGGCGTGACCATTTTAGTGTCAGATTTGTCTCAGTTTTGGCCCGGTGCAAGAACCCCTTCTGCCGGGCTGTCTTTTTCTTAACAGGTCACGTTTTCCTCCTGGCGGGAGCATTCCTCGAGGAGGTATGCGATCGATCGGTAAGTGCGCCCGGTTTCGGCGGTAAGGCCGATTTCGCAGGTGCGATTGGTCGATACACCGCAGCCACAGGTGGCTGGCAGCTCATCGTGAATCTTGCGCAGGGCGTGCTGGTTCAGTTCCGGCACCACGAAGCCGCGGTCGCCGCCGAAGCCGCAGCAGGTAACGCCAGCCGGTTCAATGATTTCCTCGACGCAGGCGGCAAGCAGCTGCTTCAATTTGGCATCCGAGCCGGTTTTCTTGACGCTGCAATTGACGTGCAGGGCGACCGGGCCCGGCTGGCGGGTGATCATCAGGCGCGGCAGCAGGGCATCGACGGCGAATTCGTGGAAGTCGTAGAGCGTGAGGCGGCCTGCCAGATGGGTGACCATGCGGGCGGTGCAGGTACTGGCATCCATGATCACCGGGTATTTGCCGTTCTGCGAGGCTTTCATCAGCGCCGCTTCCAGCGTGTTCGACATGGCTTCGGCTTCCTCGGCCATGCCTTTGCTGGCCAGCATCTGGCCGCAGCACAGGTTGTCGAAACCCGCTGGGAGAATCGGGTTGTAGCCGGCCCGGCGGAGCACTTCGACGATGACGTCACCTTGCTGGGCATCGCCCGCCGTTGATGGGCCAAAGATGCGGCTGCCGCAGGTCGGGAAGTAAACCACCGGGTCACCTTGCGACGAACGGGCGACGGGGCCCTTGCCGGCATGTGGCATCTGCTTCTTCCAGGCGCCGCCGGAAATGCGGCCGAGAAAGTTGTCACCGAGGATGCCGGAAACGGCGTGCCCGACGCTCAGGCCGAGGCGTGAGGCATTGGCCAGCGTGCCGAAATTCTTGCCGGTCCAGGCGTTGACGGCACGGCTGGTGTTGCCGAGCTGGCGGCCACGCAGGCGGCGGGTCAGGTCGCCGGTATCGATGCCGACCGGACAGGCCGTCGAGCACAGGCCGCAGCCGGCGCAGGTGTCGAGGCCCATGTAGGCATAGTCTTCGCCGACACTGCCGGCTGGTTCGCCCGCTGCCGCGCGGCGCGACAGCTCGCGAACGCTGGTGATGCGCTGGCGTGGGCTGAGGGTCAGGCGATGCGAAGGGCAGAGCGGCTCGCAGAAACCGCATTCGATGCAGCGGTCGACGATGTCCTCGGCGGCCGGCATCGGCTTGAGGTTTTCAAGGTGGGCATGCGGGTTGTCGTTGAGGATGACACCTGGGTTGAGACGGTTTTCCGGATCGAACAAGGCCTTGATGCGCCGCATCAGGTCGGTCGCCTCCTTGCCCCATTCCATTTCGACGAAGGGCGCCATGTTGCGGCCGGTGCCGTGCTCGGCCTTCAGCGAACCATCGTATTTCTTGACGACCAGATCGCAGACGTCATCCATCAGGCGGGCGTAACGGTCGATCTCGGCCTGATCGCCAAAGTCCTGGGTGAAGACGAAGTGCAGGTTGCCTTCCAGCGCATGGCCGAAAATAATCGCTTCGTGATAACCGTGGTGGCGGAGCAGGGCCTGCAGGTCGAGCGTGGCGTCGGCCAGCGACGCGACCGGAAAGGCGACGTCCTCGATCAGTACCGTGGTGCCGGTGCGACGCATGGCGCCGACCGATGGGAAGGTTCCCTTGCGCACCTTCCAGTACATCTCGCAGGTGGCCGGGTCAGTCGAAAACTGCATCGGCTCGACGGTGGCGATACCGGCCATCGCGGCATGAACCGCAGAAATTCGCTCATTGATCCCGGCGGCCGTCGCGGCGCGGACTTCAATCAGCAGCGCGGCGGCGTCCTCGCCCAGTTCACGCATGATGGCCGGCAGGCCGGGTTTGTTTTCAACCGAGTGCAGGGCCGGACGGTCGAGCAGTTCGACAGCGGAAACCGGCTGCGGTTTTAACTGGATGACCGCTTCGCAAGCGGTGCGGATGTCCGGGAAAAACACCAGTGCGCTGGCCTTGAACGGGTCTTCGACAACGGTCTGGTAGGTGATGCGCGAAATGAAGCCGAGCGTGCCTTCAGAACCGATCATCAGGTGAGCCAGGATGTCGATCGGGTCTTCGTAATCGACCAGCGCATTCAGACTGTAGCCGGTGGTGTTCTTGATCTTGAACTTGTGGCGGATGCGCTCGGCCAGCACCGGGTTGGCGCGGGTCTGTTTGCCCAGACGGTCCAGCTCGCCGAGCAGCGCTCCGTGGCTCTTGCCGAAAGCGGCGATGCTGAGCGGATCTTCGGTGTCGAGCAGGGCGCCGTCGGCCAGCATGACGCGCAGGCCGGCCAGTGTCCGGTAGCTGTTCTGCGCCGTGCCGCAGCACATCCCAGAAGCGTTGTTGGCGGCGATGCCGCCGATTTTGGCAGCGCCGATGGAGGCGGGATCGGGGCCGATCTTTTTGCCATGCGGGGCAAGTCGGCGATTGACCTCGCCACCGACCATGCCCGGGCCGACGCGAACCTGGCTGGCATCGTCGGCCAGCTCGAAGGTGGCAAAGCCTTCGCCGATCAGGGCCAGTACGCCATCAGTAATGGCCTGCCCGGACAGGCTGGTGCCGGCGGCGCGAAAGGTGACCGGACGCTTGGCCTGGTTGGCCGCTTCGAGCACCGAGCGCGCTTGCTCTTCCGATTCAATGACGGCGATGACTTCCGGCGTCAGGCGGTAGAAGCTGGCGTCGGTGCCGTAGGCCAGGCGACGCAACTCGTCGGTGATGACCTGGCTGGCGGGTAGTGTTTTCTTCAGAGCGTCGATAATCATGCTCATGTCTTGTCCTTCAGCAGATCGCGCAGGCGTTTCGGGGCCGGTTTCAATGGCGTGCGGACGGTAGTCCACGCCCCTTGCCTGCTGGGCACTAGCCAGTTGAAGCGACTGCCCAGCCAGGAGACAAGGCGATAAAGGGCCGGGTTGGCATAAACCGTCGACCAGCCGCGCCAGATCGCCGAAATCAGAGGCTTGTAGCCGGCACCCTGACCGCGCATGGCGGGATTGGCGTGCGGTTTGGAGAAGGATTCCTCGCGCAAACGCATCAGCAGTTCGGGAATCGGGATCTTGACCGGACAAACCTCGCCACAGGCACCGCATAGCGATGAAGCGGTGGCCATCGTGGCAGTCGCCTCCAGCCCGAGCATGTGCGGCGAGATGATCTTGCCGATCGGGCCGGGGTAGGTCGTGCCGTAGGCGTGGCCGCCGATGCGGGTGTAGACCGGGCAGTGGTTCATGCAGGCGCCGCAGCGAATGCATTGCAGCGTCTTGCGCAACTGTTCGTCGGCATAGGCCTGGCTGCGGCCGTTGTCGAGCAGCACGAGGTGCACTTCGCCCGGACCATCCTTCTCTCCGGCCTTGCGCGGGCTGGAAATCATGTTGAAATAGGTCGAGATGTTCTGGCCGGTCGCCGAGCGGGTGAGCAGCGAGAGCAGCGGCGGCACGTGTTCCAGTTTTTCGACGATCTTCTCGATGCCGGTGATGGCGATATGCACCGGCGGCGCCGTGGTGCACATCCGGCCATTGCCTTCGTTCTCGACCAGACACAGCGTGCCGGTTTCAGCGACCGCGAAATTGACGCCGGAGAGGCCGATGTCGGCTTCCAGGAATTTCTGGCGCAGTACGTTGCGGCCGATCTGGATCAGTGCATCGACATTGTCGGTGTAATCGACGCCCGGCACGTTGTCGGCGAAGAGTTGGGCGATTTCCTGCTTGGTCTTGTGGATGGCCGGCATGATGATGTGCGACGGCTTTTCGTGGGCCAACTGGACGATGTATTCGCCCATGTCCGATTCCAGCGCGCCGATGCCGGCTGCTTCTGCCGCGTGGTTCAGTTCGATTTCCTCGCTGACCATCGATTTGCCCTTGACCATCAGCTTGGCCGAGTGCTTCTGGCAGATGCCGAGAATGATGGCGTTGGCTTCGTCCGGGGTTTCGGCCCAATGGACCTGGATGCCGTTGGCGGTGAGCTTGGCTTCGAGTTGTTCGAGCAGCGTCGGCAGCTTGGCCAGGTTGTACTGGCGGATGCGTTCCCCCAGGCTGCGCAGGCTTTCCAGTTCTTCCTGATCGGGAAACTGGGCGGCGCGCTTGCTCATCAGGAAGTCCATCGCTCCCCGGAAGCTCTGGCGCAGGAAGGGGTTCTCGACCACATCCTTGGCCCGGGCGCGGAAGCCGGCGGAGGGCATGAAATGAAGCGTGTGTGGGGTCTGCGGGGTGGTCATTGTTCGTCTCCGATGAGCAGGACGACCAGTTCCTTCGGACCATGGGCGCCGTAGGCCAGCGTTTGCTGGATGTCGGCGGTTTTCGAGGGGCCGGAAATGAGCAGGGAATTGGTTGGCAGGCCGTCTTTCCAGCCTTCGCTCAGCATGGCTTCATGGAAGGTGTTGTAGATCGTATTGGCGTCGAGCAGGACGATATGGACCGGCGGCACCAACGACATCAGGCGTGGCTCGTCGGCGGTGGGCCACAGGATCAGCGTGCCGGTTTCGGCGATGGCCGCCCGGGCAGCCGTAAAGCTGGCTGGTGTTTCATTGAACATCGCCGGCTTCCAGTTTTCGATGGCCGTTTCGTAGCCCGGGCAAGCGATGCCGAGCGGTGGCAAGTCGCTTTGGGCCCGTGCACCGTGCGGTGTGCCGGGGGCGACCAGCAGCTTGTCGATCTGCTTGGCGCTCAGGACTTCATAAAGCTTTTGCAGCCAGCCACCGCGCGAGGCGGCATAAACCTCGGCGTGGGCGAGTTCTATGAAGTGGCGGAAACGCTTGGCCTTGTCGGCCGGGCTTTCGATGCTGCGATGCGTGGCGTACCAGCCGGCAACATCGGGCAGTTCGCCTGCGGTCGCCGGCGAATTGGCCTTCAATTTGGCCAGGATGCGATCACGGGCGCTCATTGGGCGGTCCTCCGCAGCAGGAAAGTGGCGATGTGTTCGCCTGGCAGGCTCGGTGTCTTGCGGCCTTCCTGTTCGTCTTTCCAGGCGGCGTGGCCGAGAATGTTCATCAGGCAGCCGCAATCGGCGCTGACCACGCGCTCGGCGCCGGTCGCCTTCAAGGCCTTGACCTTGTCTTCGACCATCGCGCCGGAAATTTCCGGCTGCTTGACCGAGAAAGTGCCGCCAAAACCACAGCATTCGGATTCGTGATCCTGTTGTGCCACCTTGACCTGGGCCAGATCGCCGAGCAGCTTGCGGCCGGTCAGATGAACGCCCATCTCGCGACGGGCGGAACAGGAGGTATGCAGCACAACGGTGCAGTTACCGCCTTTGTCTTCCGGTTGCCAGCCGAGCACATTGACCAGGAAATCGGTGAATTCGTAGATGCGGGCCGACAAGGCCTCGGCCTGGGCCTTGCGCGCCGGATCGGCAGCGAACAGTGTCGGGTAGTGGTGCTTCATCATCCCGGCGCAGGAGCCGGAGGGAACGACGACCGGCCAGTCGTTCGGGAACAGCGTCAATTGGTGGGCGGCAACCTTGCGGGCCTCGTCGGGGAAACCGCTGGTATAGGCTGGCTGGCCACAGCAGGTTTGCTCTTCCGGGAAATGGACGCGGATGCCTTCTCGTTCAAGCAGGGTAATTGCATCCATGCCCGCGCCGGGAAAGAACTGGTCGACCACGCAGGTCGCAAAAAAATAAACGTCGCGATGGCGTGGCGGCGGGGTTTGCGCTTGAGTCATCTTGTCTCCGGTGTTAATTATTTAACGGTCAATTGGTAAGACCAATAATTCATGAGATGAAAATTTACGTGAATACCGGTACTTAGTCAATAAACCAAGGGAAATCCCCAAGCTTGCACTTTGTTTAAACGCTGATTAAAATGTGCTGGTCTTACCAATCAATGTGGTCTTACCAATGCTGAACAAGGTGCAGGTTCCACGTATTTCCGATGCCGTCGCTTCGACACTGGAGCGGCGCATTCTCGAAGGCTCGCTGAAGTCGGGCGACCGTCTGCCGCCCGAGCGTGAGCTTGCTGCGGAGCTGGGTGTGTCGCGCCCCAGTTTGCGTGAGGCGATCCAGAAGCTGGCCTCGAAGGGAATGGTGACCAGTCGCCAGGGGGGCGGTACTTACGTGACCGATGCGCTCGAGTCGACTTTCTTCGATCCGTGGCAGGACATGATGGGCAGCTACCCCAATCTGCGCGAGGACATGCTGGAATTCCGCCGCATGCTTGAAGGCCAGGCCGCCGAATGGGCCGCCGAGCGCGCCACCGATGCCGACCTGCAGCGCCTCGACCAGACGTTTGCCGCGCTGGAAGCCGCCTTCCAGAATGACGATACCGCCAAGCGTTCGGATGCCGACATCGCCTTTCATCAAGCGGTCGGCGATGCCTCGCACAACGTCTTGCTTGGCCACCTGTCGGCCGCGTTGCTGCGTCTGATGCACGACAACATTCGCCTCAACCTCGGCGAACTGAAAATGGTGCCTGCCGCCAGTTCCCTGCTACTGCGCCAGCACACGGCGATCCACACGGCGATTACCGAGCGCAAGCCGCAGGCTGCCCGTTCCGCTGCCGAGACGCACATTGACTTCGTTCGCGAAACGCTGGCCCAGACCCTGCGTTCCGTCGCCCGGCGTGAAACGGCCGAGCGTCGCCTGAATACTGATTTCTCAACTTCCTGATTTTAATTTTCAAATTCGACCCCGAAAGGACACAGCAATGGAAGCCTTGGTAATCCCCTTTGAAAAACTGCGTATGAACGACGTCGAGCAGGTCGGCGGCAAGAATTCATCGCTTGGTGAAATGATTTCGCAACTGGCCGACACCGGCGTTCGCGTCCCGGGCGGCTTCGCCACCACGGCCCACGCCTACCGTGTCTTCCTGGCCCAGTCCGGCCTCGATGCCAAGATCAATGCCGTTCTCGACGCGCTCGACGTTGAAGATGTGAACGCCCTGGTCAAGGCTGGTGCCGAGATTCGCCAGTGGATCCTCGACACGCCGTTCCCGATGGACCTGACCATCGCCGTCACCGAACAATACGAACGCCTGGTTGCCGATTCCACCGCCGACATGTCCTTCGCCGTGCGCTCCTCGGCCACTGCCGAAGACTTGCCGGACGCTTCCTTCGCCGGTCAGCAGGAAACCTTCCTGAACATCGTCGGCCTGGAAAACATCATGCACGCGATCAAGGAAGTGTTCGCTTCCCTGTACAACGACCGCGCCATCTCCTACCGCGTCCACAAGGGCTTCATCCACGCCGACGTCGCGCTGTCGGCTGGTATTCAGCGCATGGTTCGCTCCGACAAGGGCTCGGCCGGCGTGATGTTCACGCTCGATACCGAATCCGGTTACCGCGATGCCGTCTTCGTCACCTCCAGCTACGGTCTGGGCGAAACGGTGGTGCAGGGCGCCGTCAATCCGGACGAGTTCTATGTGCACAAGCCGATGCTGGCTGCCGGCAAGAAGGCTGTCGTTCGCCGCAACCTCGGTTCCAAGATGATCAAGATGACTTTCGCTGCCGAAAAGGTCGCCGGCAAGTCCACGATCACCGAAGATGTGCCGGAAGCCCAGCGCCACCAGTTCTCGATCAACGACGAAGAAGTCATGGAACTGGCCCGCTACGCGATGATCATCGAAAAGCACTACGGTCGTCCGATGGACATCGAGTGGGGCAAGGATGGCGTCGATGGCAAGCTGTACATCCTGCAGGCCCGTCCGGAAACGGTGCAGTCGCAAGCGGCTGCCGGCAAGCAGGAAAAATTCAAGCTGAAGTCCTTCTCCAAGGTGCTGGCCTCCGGCCGCGCCATCGGCCAGAAGATCGGTGTCGGCCCGGTCCGCATCGTCAAGGATCCGAAGGAAATGGACCAGGTCAAGCCGGGTGACGTACTCGTCGCCGACATGACCGACCCGAACTGGGAACCGGTCATGAAGCGTGCTTCCGCCATCGTCACCAACCGTGGCGGCCGGACCTGCCACGCCGCCATCATCGCTCGCGAACTGGGTATTCCGGCCATCGTTGGCTGCGGTGATGCGACCGAAACGCTGACCGAAGGTGACATCGTTACCGTCTCCTGTACCGAAGGCGATACCGGCCACGTATACCGCGGCAGCCTCGATTACGAAGTGACCACCCGCGACATCTCGGCCATGCCGGACGTCCCGGTCAAGGTCATGATGAACGTCGGCAACCCGGAACTGGCCTTCGAATTCGCCCAGCTGCCGAATGCCGGCGTTGGTCTGGCCCGCGTCGAGTTCATCATCAACAACGTGATCGGCATCCACCCGAAGGCCATCCTCGATGTCGAGCGCCTGCCGGCTTCGAAGCGCGAGGAAATCAAGCGTCGCGCCCGTGGCTATGCCTCGCCGAAGGACTTCTTCGTCGAGAAGTTGGTTGAAGGCGTATCCACCATCGCCGCCGCCTTCTGGCCGAACCCGGTGATCGTTCGTCTGTCCGACTTCAAGTCCAACGAATACCGCAAGCTACTTGGCGGTGAGCTGTACGAGCCGGAAGAAGAAAACCCGATGCTCGGCTTCCGTGGTGCCTCGCGTTACGTCGCCCAGTCCTTCCGCGACTGTTTCGAGATGGAATGCCGCGCCATGAAGCGCGTCCGTGAAGAAATGGGCCTGACCAACGTGCAACTGATGGTGCCGTTTGTCCGTACCGTCGGCGAAGGCCAGGCGGTGGTTGATCTGCTGGCCGAACACGGTCTGAAGCAGGGCGAACACGACCTGAAGCTGATCATGATGTGCGAAATCCCGTCCAACGCCCTGTTGGCCGACGACTTCCTGAAGGTCTTCGATGGCTTCTCGATCGGTTCCAACGACCTGACCCAGCTCACCCTCGGCCTCGACCGCGACTCCGGTCTGGTCGCCAACCTGTTCGACGAACGCGATCCGGCCGTCAAGATGCTGCTGGCGATGGCGATCTCTGCGGCCAACAAGGCCGGCAAGTACATCGGTATCTGCGGCCAGGGCCCATCCGATCACCCGGATCTGGCCGAATGGCTGATGGATCAGGGCATCTCGTCGATCTCCCTGAACCCGGATACCGTGGTCGATACCTGGACCCGTCTGGCGACGCACAAGAAGGCCTGATTTCGCTGCCTGATTGAAAACTTGCAAAAAAAGGCCGGGGAGACCCGGCCTTTTTTATGTGTGTGGCCACTTGATGTCGCCATTTGAAGACAGCCAAATGCATTGTTTGTAGTGGCTTCGCGTCAGGTTTTGTTTAATGACGTTGTCAAAAAACGACAATGGCTCGTCCAAAATGAAACGAGCCACTGATTTTTCATGTTTTCGTTTGCTTGTTCCCTTCGTGCAGGAGGGGGGCGGAACGAAGGCTAAGTCTTATTTGTAGTAGCCGACAGCGCAGATCTGGTCGCCAATCCTGGTGACGTAGCTGATTTTCTGTGCCGGTTCAGAAGCGCCTGGGCGCGGCCATTTATAGGACACCTCGGCGATGGCGCCATCCTTTGCTGCTTCGTAGAGCTTGGCGCCAACCGGTTCGCCGGAAGCGTTGACGAGGCCTTTCATGCTTTTGCCGTTAAGTGTCGGGTGGGCGGTGAAATTGCCGTCCGGGCCGCCACAGAAGGGGTAGAGGTCACGATCCCGGAAGCCATTTTCACCCTTGGCGATCTGGGCCAATGCTGCCGGCTTGTCGGCCTTTACTGCGGAAATGGTTTTTTCGAGCATGGCCCTGGCTTCAGCTGCATTGCCAAACTCGGGAGCGCTGACGGCAAGCTTGCTAAAGCCGGTCGCGGCGACGATCAGGCTGAATGTGATGATTTTTTTCAATGTAGGTCCTTTATTGATCAATCACCGTGGCCGGGTGGCAACGGTGCGCTCAGTCTTACGCAAAATAAATGCCAGTTGATTTTTTGGCGCTACCCTGTTTTTTTCGGTCCGTGAATTTCCCCAGCCTGTCATTGATCAATTCATTTGATTCGAACCCTATCAGACGGCTTTTCAAGGCTTGGTGCAGGTGAGATATGCAAATTCTGAACTTGATGAATGGATATCTGTTTTGAATAGGTGAGTTTAAAATGTGCCGTTTCAACAAATATGGGCACAGGTCAGTATTTCGTGCCTCTCATACAGACATCTGGGGAGTTGTATATGAAGCACCGATTCGGTCGTCTCGCAGCCACGGCGGTTGCCTCTTTGCTGGTCATGACGATTGCTGCGCCGGCGAATGCGAGCATTTATCGAACCGCTACCGGTTATTCGATCAATGACCTGTATGTATTTGGCGACAGCCTGTCGGACGTGGGGAATATCTCAGTAGCGACCGGCGGCGTACAACCGCCTGCCGCGCTTGGTTATGTCGATGGCCGCTTCACCAATGGCGGAAATTACACGGACTACCTCGCGACTTCTCTTGGGGTGAGCAATACAGCAGCCCTGACAGGGGGCAATAACTATGCTTTTGGTGGTGCCAAGATTGATGCAGGCATGTCGCCGCCAGGGCTGCTCGCACAGTACGGGATGTATGCCGCGAGCCATAATGCTGCCGACCCCAATGCCTTGTTCATCGTTTATGGCGGAGGGAATGACATCAATGATACGAGTGTCAACCTGAGTGATTCTCTGGCTAATCTGGGGCTGATTATCGGCGCCTTGATCAAGCAGGGGGCCACCAATATTCTCATCCCGAATTCCCCTGATCTGGGACGAATTCCCTACAACAACACGTCGCCCGAGGCCGCTGCGATGACGGCTCGTACACAGGCTTACAACATGGGTTTGGTCGCGCTGATTGCCCAAATGGAGTCGCTATTTTCGATCGATCTGCTGACCGTTGATGTCTTTGGGTTTAGCGGTCAGATACTTGATAATCCGGCCGCTTATGGGCTGAATAATGTGGTCAATAGCTGTGTCGGCAACGCGGCATGCACAGATCCCGGCCAGTATTTCTATTGGGACGGCATTCATCCGAGTACGCAGATGCACGCGTTGCTGGCCAACGAGTTTCTCTCGGTCATCGATCAGCATGTGGTTCCCGAGCCGGCTGCTTTGGCTTTAATGGCATTGGGCTTTTTGAGTCTGGCTTGGAGTCGTCGTCGTTTGAACGGCTAGGTTCATTCGTCGCCCGGGGCTCCGCCGGCCAAAGGTGGCCATCAATGAAGAAAGCCGGGTAACCGGCTTTTTTCATTGCAAGCTTGGCGTATCTTTCGTTGCGATCGATTCGTTCAAGCGGATGTTGGCTTGCCCCGATTGGGCTGGGTGGCACGTAGTTGCTCGGTATCGATCAGTGTGCGCAAGGTGTTGCGTCCGGCCCCCTTGGCTTCGTACATGGCATGATCGGCCCGCTTCAGGATCTCATCGAGTTGTTCGTTGTCACCACCAAACAGGGTAAGGCCGATACTGGGGCTGCTGTGGTGCTTGATGGAGCCCAACTGGTAAGGAATATTCAAGGCGCCCAGCAACTTCTCGCCAACGAGTGTTGCCGCATTGCCGGCGCTAACCGGGTCAGGGGCCAGGCTTTCGAGCAGGACAACGAATTCGTCCCCACCCAGGCGCGAGACAGTGTCCTGTTCGCGCACGTTGCTGCTAAGCCGTGAAGCAACCTGAATGAGCATGGCATCGCCCATCGCATGTCCGTGGGTGTCGTTCAGTTGCTTGAAGTGGTCCATGTCCAGGAATAACAGGGCGCCCAGGCTGTTATTCCGGGTGTTGTGGAAAATGGCCTGTTGCAGGCGGTCCATCAATAGCCGGCGATTGGGCAGTTCGGTCAGTGCGTCGAAAAAAGCCAGTCTGTGGATATCGGCTTCGCTGCGTTTCCGCTCATCGATATTCTTGACACAGCCAACCATGCGGCTCGCCTTGCCGTCGATGTCCCGGTCAACGACCTGACCGGTATCTGATACCCACAAATAGTGCCCATCACTATGCCGGATACGGTATTCAGCGGTGAAGAGCGTGTTGTCATGGGTGCTGATATCCAGCGCCCGCTCGACCGCAGCGAGGTCTTCGGGGTGAATGCGCTCGACGTAATCCGCGAGCGGGTGGCTGAGAAAACTCGTATCCAAACCCATCATGCGGCACCAGGCCTCGTTGTGACTGACGCGATTGAATTCAATCTCCCAGTCCCAGATGCCATCGCCGGTGGCGTCGAGCACGAAGCGCATGCGTTCTTCGCTGGCCCGCAATTCCCGGTTTAGGCTGGCTAACTTGAGGGTGTTTCGGATACGTAGCTTGACGATATCCAGGTGAAATGGCTTGGTGATGTAGTCTGCCACGCCAAGATCGAGGCCTGTCACCTCCGAGTCGACGTCGGTGAGCGCGGTCAGGAAGATGATGGGAACGGCCTGCAGGCGAGGGTCACTGCGGAAACGGCGACAGGTTTCAAGGCCATCCATTTCCGGCATCATGATATCGAGCAGGACCAGATCGGGGGGCGAATGTTTGGCCATGGTCAGTCCCTGACTGCCCGAGGTGGCGATTTCCAGGTCGAAGTCGTTAGCCAGGGCGGTCCCTAGCGTATATAGATTTCCCGGCATATCGTCGATGGCCAGGATGCGCGGTTTGCGTGGGGACATGTTATTCCTCGGGAGCTAGCCATTGACCAGGGCACGCAGGCGGCCCAGTGCGGCTTGGAACTGAAAGGTCTTGACTGAGTCTGCGATTTCGTCGATTTCGTCGGCGATATCCGTGTTGATGGCACTTGATTGCAGCTCGGAGAAGCGTTGGAGTGCATCGAATTTGCCCAATTCAAGCAGCGGTATGAGCGCCTCGATGGCTCGCCGCAATTGCGCCCGATCGAATATCGTGGTCTTGGCAGCGGAAATGCCGGGTGTTCCTGCCGGAGCGGCGTCCTGGGTCAAGACGTCGACGAGAATCCGGCGTAGATCCGACACGACGAAGGGCTTGGGCAGGAAATGATCCATCCCGCTTTGCAGGCAACATTCGCGATCTTCGGCAAAGACCGAAGCGCTGATGGCGACGACCGGAATGCGGGGGAGTCCGCATTGTGCTTCATGCTCGCGAATTTCCCGCGCGGCAGCATAGCCGTCGAGCCCAGGCATCAGGCAATCCATCAGGATCATGTCGGGGCGATCATCGGCGCATGCAGCGCTGACTGCTTCGCGACCATCCGTGGCGAATCTGACGCTGAGGCCGAGGCGGCTCAAGAGTGTGCCAAGTACTTTGCGCTCCAGCGCATTGTCCTCGGCAACCAGAACGGATCCGGAGAAGCTGGGTACAAGCCCGGACTGCGCCTGGCTGGTGGCATTCGATTCGTTGGCGGCCGAGGTGCTTGTTGCCAGGGGGGCTGGAATACGGAACCACAGGCGGCTGCCTTTTTTCTCCTCGCTTTCCAGCCCGGCTTCACCTCCCATCAGTTCCGCCAGATGGCGAACGATAGACAGGCCCAGCCCACTGCCGCCGTAGCGCCGGGTGGTGGAACCGTCGGCCTGCGTGAAGGGCTGGAAGAGCCCCTGCTGTTTTTCGGAGGAAATGCCGATACCTGTATCGGTCACGGAAAATTCGAGCGTTGCGACGTCATTGGTGCGGTCGATTTCGGAGATGCGGATGTCGACTGAACCAATCGCCGTGAACTTTAAAGCATTCGATACCAGATTCGAGAGCATCTGTTTCAGGCGGTAGCCGTCGGCCAGATATTCCTGAGTGCGCGGTCCATCCCACTCCGCGGAGATGATCAGACCTTTGCCCTGAGCGACGCCCCGGAATAGCGCCAGGATGTCCTGAGCCAGTTGTTGCGGTAGCCAGGGGGTCGGATCGAGTTCAACGCGCCCGGCCTCCACTTTGGCCAGATCGAGCACGTCATTGAGAATGGTGAGCAGGGTTTTTCCCGATTCGAGGATGACGCGCCCGTAATCCCGGCTGCGCGGGTCCGATACATCCGGGCCGCAGAGTATCTGGGCCATGCCCAGGATACTGTTCATCGGTGTGCGAATTTCGTGACTCATTGTGGCCAGGAACTCGCTCTTGGCACGGTTTGCCGCCTCGGCTGCCTGCTTGGCATGCATCAATTCGGTAATGTCTACCCGAAAGCCGACGATCGAGCCATCGGCGGTTTTGCGTTCCCGGACATCCAGCCAACGGCCATCAGCCAGTTTTTGAATGAAATTGGATTCACTTTGCCGGTGGGCTGCAAGTCGTTTTTGAACCCAGGCTTCCGGGTTGGCCTGCGCTTCAGGGTATTGGCCATGCTCGATACCGTAGCGGATGATTTCTTCGAACGAGGTGCCGGGAACGAAGGCGGGGGCGGAAATGGTATACAAGCGACGATACTGCTCATTGCACCAGGTCAGTCGGTCCGCCGCGTTGTACACTGAAAAGCCTTCCCCGATGGCCTCAATGGCCGAATGAAGGATGCTCTCCAGATATTGGCGTTGCTCTTCAGCCTGTTTGTGGGCAGTAATATCCAGATGCACGCCGTACATGGTCAGCGGCTTTCTGTCCTTGCTCCAGTCAATCACCTTGCCGCGCACTTGAATCCAGACCCAGCGCTGGTCGGCATGCTGGATACGGTATTCAATCTCGAATCGCCCGCTGTCACCCGCCAGATGGTCGGCCAGGCTTTTTTCCAGAACCAGTCGATCTTCCGGATGGATACGGCTGAACCAGGCCTCCAGGTGATCATCTCCAAATTCGGCGAGGGAGCGCCCGACCAGATTGCTGGAGGCGCCATCCAGGATCAGTTTCCCGGAGTCGATATCCCATTCCCAGGGGCCGGCTCCCGTCCCCGACAACACGTTGATCAATCGTTTCCTGTCGCGTGCGATTTCCTGCTCTTGCTGCCTCAATGCGGTGATATCCCGCTTGATGGCCACATAGTGCGTTACCTCTCCGGAAGAGTCGCGCAGGGGCGAGATGATCACTTGCTCCAGATAGTCGCTGCCATCCTTGCGGCGGTTGATGAATTCACCTTGCCAGACTTTGCCTTGCTCCAGGGTGAACCACATGACATCTTTGGTGGCAGCGGGTGTGCGCCCCGAACCGAGGAGGGCTGCAGGCCGACCGATGGCCTCCTCGACGGTGTAGCCGGAGGCGTCTTTAAACGCCGAATTTGCATAAACGATGTGTGTCTTCAGGTCCGTAATAACGATGGACTCGGGGCTTTGCTCAATGACCTGAGAGAGGCGCTGGGCTTCTTCCTCGGCCCGATGGCGACTGGTGATGTCGCGGCTAATCACAATGAAGCGACTTCCCTCCGTGTCCGTGCGGTCTTTCCTCGCCACCGACAATTCGAACCAGGCATCGCCTTGCGCCAATGGCAGCTTGATCACTCGGCCGTAACTCTTTCCCTGCCTCTTTGCCTCGGCCAAGGCTTGATGAACGACGGCTGCCGCTTGTGGTGGTAATACATCGCTTACAGTACGGCCCATCAGTTCATCTTTTGAGGCCGTGAGCAAGTGCTCGTCATTGGTGCGAATGGCAAGATAGGTACCGATTTCGTCCATCTCGAACAGAATGTCCGGAATGGCGGCCAGCGTGGCATCAAGGGCATCCTGGCTTTCCTTGAGCTGCTGGTTTTTGCAGGCGATGTCGGCCGCCATGTCGCGAGCCTTCTGCTCTGCCTTCGTGGCATTTTTTACCAGCAGATCCTGAACGAGACGGCTGACCGTGAGCAGCGTGAGAATGATCGCAGTCACCTGACCGCCAAACGGACTCTGAAAGGCATTGGGAAAGCGGTAGCAGGTGAGTGCTACCGTTATTGCAAAAACGAAAAGCGACCATCGGATATTGGTGACGGCCAGCGCCAGGATGAAGGGAATCCAGATTGCTTGTGGTACCGCGAAATCGAATGCCCGCAGTTGCAAACCCGATGTAACAGTGATGATGGCAATCAAGGTGCTCAGCTTGAGTGCCAACGTGTTGCCACGGTGGTAACTCAAGAACAGTGCAGCAGCCATGACGAGCCCAAGCAACACGCCGTAGAACCGGAAATGAGTCTCGCCGCTAGCGATGAACGAACGAGTTTCCGGGTTGTAGTTGACGATCAGCGCATTGACGACCATTGCCGCAACCATGATGACGAAGAACCCTAGTGCAGCGAGGTTGTAGGTTCTTTGGTTGGCTTGGAGCTGAAATAATTTCATGGTTTCCTTGGCGGCTCGTGCGGGAAAGACTTTTCCTTGCTAAGGCTCTTGGGGGCGCGATACTACAAATCAATAACTGGCATTTTCATGCAAAATATGAAATTTGGCAATTAATATAGATTTGTGTTTGTTTTTTGGCGTTTTTTTGATGCGATGCTTGGTCAATCAAACACGCATGCAGGACGGGCGATGACCCGCCTGGGGTATGCCTGCGCTACCCTATCGTTTTGAGGGTTTTGGACTTCATGGAACTGGCTTCGGCGGACAGCACAATCGGTAGCGAGCGACGGGATTTCGTCGAATGGCATCGCGGCCGTTCGCCGTATGTTTTCTGGGCACTCGATGTTGATATCCCGGAAGTGCGGAACGAACTGTCACGGGTCGAACACCACCTGTCCGGCCTGTTGCTGAATGATTACCAGCGTCAGCCTCACGTAACGCTCGACCTGTGCGGATTTCCGGCGCGATTGCCGAATGCGCCGGATGAGTTTTCGGCGGTCTTGTTGCGTGATCAGTTGCATCGTTTGCGCGCTGCTGGCCTGGTCGAGTTCGAGCTCGAGATCGGCGGCCTGAGCAGCTTCGTTTCGGCACCGTATCTGCAAGTCAGCGAGACTGCTGGCCGGCTGGTATCGATACGCGAATGCCTGGCTGAAAACGGCATCAATCGCCTGCAGGGCAACTATGTGCCGCATTGCACGGTTGGCCTCTATGTCGCGGCCTGGCCGGCCGGGCCGGTTGTCGAGCGACTGCGGGCCTATCACGGCCAATCGACGATACGCTATTTGGCAAGGCGAATCAGCCTGATGAGCTACCATCCGACGGAAATAGCCGGGCCTTTGGCTTTGTTGGGCGATTACTGGCTGGATTCCGGTCGTATGGCGTGGTATCCCGCGGCAGCCATCCTTGGTTTCGACGAAATGTCCGATTGAATTAGGTGCCCTGGTTGTAGGGAGCAGCAAAGATTCAAAGTGCTTTGAGTGGATTCGTTCCGATCAAGGCGATGGCGCGAGGCTGCATCCGACGTCGCTTCGTCCATCCTGAGGCAAAATAGCGGTAAAGGAGGCGAGTCATGGTGGCAGGAAATCTGGTTCACAAGCTGCGTTCCCTGATGGGCGGCAGCGCCGAGCGCGTGGCCTTGACGGCACGTGGTGTCGAGCAGTTGCGCGCCCAGTTGCGCGAATGTGCTGACGGGCAGGGCGGCGAGGTCTCGGCCCGTGCTCGGGCGGCACGGCTGGCCGAGACTTATCTCGGCCTCAATGACGCGGGGCGGCACCGCTTCCTCAAGTTGATCGCGCTGGAGTTCGGGCCCGATCCGGCCAAGGTGGCGACGGCGCATGCGGCTTATCAGAAGGCTGTTGGCACGCCGGAGCAATGGAAGGCGGAAGCGGCGATGCGGGGCGCCATGCGTTCGTCGCGCATCCGCATCCTGACCCAGTTCAATGCCATTCCACAGGGCGTGAAATTTCTCGTCGATCTGCGCGCCGACCTGTTGCGTTATCTTGAAAACGACCGGGAACTGGCGGTGCTTGACCGCGAGCTGGAGTCGCGGCTCTCGGCCTGGTTCGATGTCGGCTTTCTCGAATTGCAGCGCATCACCTGGAATTCCCCGGCCGCCTTGCTGGAAAAGCTGATCGAGTACGAGGCGGTGCACGAAATCCGCTCGTGGACCGACCTGAAGAACCGGCTTGATTCGGATCGCCGCCTGTACGCCTTCTTCCATCCGCGCATGCCGGCTGAGCCGCTGATCTTTGTCGAGGTAGCGCTGACCGACCATCTGGCCGATAACGTTCAGGCGCTGCTTGACGAGCATGCACCGGTTTTCGACAACCGCAAGGCCGATACGGCGATCTTCTATTCGATCTCGAACACGCAGGTGGGTCTGCGCGGCGTCTCGTTCGGCAACTTCCTGTTGAAGCGCGTGATCGATGACCTGAAACGCGATTTTCCGAAGCTGGCCAATTTCGCCACGCTGTCGCCGATGCCGGCAATGGCCGCCTGGCTGCGCAAGAACCCGCACACCTTGGCGGAGGTCGGCATCGAGTTGTCGCTGGAAGAACTTTCCATGGGCACCTGGGCGACTGACAAGAAACTCGTTCGCTCCCTGCGCGATCCGCTGAGCCGTCTTGGTGCCCGATATCTGGCCAGTGCCAAGCAGGGTGGCGGTGAAGCCGGGGCGCCATTCGACCCGGTATCGCGCTTCCATCTGGGCAATGGCGCGCGGGTCGAGCGCATCAACTACCTTGGCGACAGTTCGGCCAAGGGCTTCCGGCAGTCATTCGGATTGATGGTGAATTACCTGTACAGCCCGGATGACATAGAAACCAATCTGGAGGCCTTCGCCAGCCAGGGGAGCATCGCCATGTCGGCGACGGTGCGGCGATTGGCGAAGCGGCTGTAAGCGGTTCCGCGGAGAGTTTTTCTCTGCACAAAAAAAGGGTCGGACTAGCCGACCCTTTGTCTGAGCAATGAGTTATTACTGTTGCTTGTTCTTGCGACGGCTCAGGCCGAGACCGGCAAGACCGAGGCCGAGAAGGGCCAGGCTGGCGGGTTCGGGAATGTTCTGAGTTGCATCCGGGTCGCGTGCCCAAATTTCCATGTGAGATAAGCCCTGCGTATTGCCATTTTGGTTGGTGAAGTCCGTCATCTTCCAAGTGCCAGAGAAGTCGTAGGGCGTCACATAGTCGAAGGGAATATTCTGACCTAGATAGGCAAAGTATTGGGCATATACGTTAAAGTCAAAGTCATAGACAATGGATTCAGTGCTTGACTTTAGAACAAAGGCCAAATGATCAAAGGCATTTCGACCCAATACACTCTGGACTTGGGTGATGATTTGTGGATTCAAATTGAGACTCCAAGTCCCGCTTGTGCCATTGCCTCCGGTCACGTTAATTGTCATTAACTGACTAATGACCAGCGATAGATTACCCAGCGTTGGATTTGCGCCATATCCGCCGTCGGTGGAATACAACTTTATCCAGCCGGGGTCCACGTTATTAACGAGTTTCTCGGTTGGGTACGTTAATGGAGACGGCAAGTATTGATCATTCAGAACAATGCCAGTACTTGGGTTTGAGGGGGGCAAGAAATAAGGGTCAAAAATCTGGGTGTTAGCGCCGTTGCCCGCCCCGCCATTCAGGACACCCTCACCCAAGATGCCGATGTTGGAACCTACCGGGTAATTTCCACTGATGTTGCCATCCGCGACGATGCAAGCGGTGGGGGTCAAATCGGGAATTGCCAAAGCAGTACCAGCTGATCCATCTGGATTTACAAGATTAATCCCGGTTATTGCGACGGTGTTGCTAAATGTGCAACTCGCGGCATCAGCAGGCATTGATCCGAAGGTGGCGGCAATTGCCAAAACTGTCAAAATTGTGTTCGGTTTCATCTTTGTCACCATATTACGATTATTAACATGATTGTGTATGAGCAATATTGGTGCCAAAAATATAAATTCTCGTTTAATCAATTCGTTGTATTTATTTCCTGCTGATGTTGGCGTTCTGGGAAATGGGTTTGTAAAATTTTTCGACATCAATTTTGTCAATTTAGGCGCAGATGAGTGCAGGCATTGCAGATGCTTTGCATTTGTGTAAGCGCGAATTGGTGTTTGCTGAATGGCATTTTCTCTTGGTCAATGCTGCGGCACTCCGTTCAGCGCATCCCTTGCAGGGCCATCTTTCGCCGTAGGAAGGCGATCTGCGTTTGCAGCGGCAACTGCTTGGGACAAACGTCGTGGCAGCCGACCAGCGACATGCAGCCGAAAACGCCATCGTCGTCACCGATCAGTTCGTAGAAATCCTCGTCACTACGTGTATCCCGCGGATCGAGCCGGAAGCGGGCAATCTTGTTGAGGCCGACGGCGCCGACGAAACGCTCGCGCATCTGCACCGTGCCGCAGCCGGCGATGCAGCAGCCGCATTCGATGCAGCGATCGAGTTCGTAGATGGCTTCGGCGGTGGCCGGCTCCATCCGTGTTTCGAAGGCGTCGAGATCGGTTTCCGTATCGTTGTGGATCCAGGTTTGCAGGCGTTCGCTGGTGCCGCGCATCCATTTTCCGGTATTGACTGACAGATCGCCGATCAGCTCGAAGACCGGCAGCGGGGCCAGCGTGATGCGCTCGCCAAGGTCGCGGGTCAAGGTGCGGCAGGCCAGGCCGGGGCGGCCATTGACCAGCATGGCGCAACTGCCGCAAATGCCGGCCCGACAGACGAAATCGAACATCAGCGAAGGATCCTGCTGGGCGCGGATTTCGTTGAGCGCGATGAACAGCGTCATGCCCTCTGCTTCCTCGATTTCGTAGGCTTGCAGGTGCGGCACGCTGGCCGGGTCGGCCGGGTTGTGGCGGAGAATTTCCAGGGTTAGGCGGCGTGGCTGGCCGTCTGGCTTTCCGTGGCGGAGCAGGGGGATCATGTGCTTTCTCCCGGGCGGGCATTGTCGCCGCACAGGTGGCGGGGGAGCAGGTGGCGGAATGGCATCAGCGCGTCCTGCACCGCATGGCGATCGGCTGTGGCGAGTTGTGCCCTGATCGTCTCGATCTGAGCCATCCGATGGGCTGTTTCCGGATGTTCGATGGCATCGCGGGCGCCGTAGCCGCGCCAGCCGGGCGGCAGTTCCATGTGGCGGACATCGAGCGCTTCGTAGTGCAATGAGGGAACCAACTGCGCCGGATCGGTCCAGTAGGCCAGCGTACGTTTCAGCCATTCTGCGTCGTTGCGCCGCGGAAAATCTGTACGGAAATGCGCGCCGCGGCTCTCGGTCCGCTGGCGGGCCCCGTGGGCCACGCAGATGGCCAGCTTGAGCATCTTTTGCAGGCGCCAGGCCAGCGTCAGTTCGGGATTGGCCCCCGGACGATGGTTGCGCAGGCCGATCTGCCGGCTACGCGCCTCGAGTTCCGTCAGTTCCCTGACGGCTTCGGCCAGTTGCTCGCCGTGACGAACGATGCCAACTTTGTCAGTCATGATCGCTTGCATCGCACCGAGCAGGGCGGCCGGGTTTTCCGGGCCGTGGTTATCGGTGATAGCCGAGAATTCGGCCCGTACCTTGTCAGCACATTCGCGCAGCAGTGCTGTCGAAAGGTGCATGTCACCGCCTGAGGAGCTACAAAAATCGGCAATCGCGTCGCCGACGATCATTCCTGAAACGACGGTTTCGGCCACCGAGTTGCCACCCAGGCGGTTGAAGCCGTGGAGGTCCCAGCAGGCAGCCTCGCCGCAGGCAAACAGCCCGCTCAGGCCATAGGCGGCGCCGTGCGCATTGGTGCGGATGCCGCCCATCGAATAGTGTTGGGCCGGGCGGACCGGAATCCATTGTCGGGCCGGGTCGATGCCGAGGAAGTAATGGCAGATTTCCTTCACTTCGCGCAGCTTGTGGTCGATGTGCAGGGCGCCGAGCTGAGTAATGTCCAGCCACAGATGTTCGCCGAAACGGTTTCTTGCCCCCTTGCCGCTGCGGATATGGGCTTCCATCCGCCGCGAGACCACGTCGCGCGAGGCCAGCTCCTTCTTTTCCGGCTCGTAGTCGGGCATGAAGCGGTGACCATCGACGTCGCGCAACAAGCCACCGTCACCACGGCAACCTTCGGTGACCAGGATACCGGCCGGGAAGATGGCGGTCGGATGAAACTGAACTGCCTCCATGTTGCCAAGCGGAACGACGCCGGTTTCCAGCGCAATCGCCGCGCCGATGCCTTCGTTGATCACCGCATTGGTCGTCGACTGGTAGATGCGCCCGAACCCACCGGTGGCGATGCAGGTGGCGCGGGCGATGTAAGCCACCAGCTTGCCATCGATCAGGTTGCGGACGATGGCGCCGTAGCAGCGCAGGCCGTCGTGAATCAGCGAAACGGCTTCCATACGCTCATGGACCGGGATGCCCTCGGCAATTGTCTGGTCGCTGATGGCGTAGAGCATGGCATGGCCGGTGCCATCGGACACATAGCAGGTGCGCCACTTCTTGGTGCCACCAAAGTCGCGGGCGGTAATCAGGCCGTGAGCCGCTTCCGGCTCGCTGAGCGTGACCCTCCGGTTGTCGATGATCGCCTCGCGCTCGCCGGCCTGAACACGATTCCACGGCACGCCCCAGCTGGCCAGTTCGCGCACGGCCTTGGGGGCGGTATGGACGAACAGGCGGGCGACCTCCTGGTCGTTGCCCCAGTCGCTGCCGCGCACGGTGTCTTCGAAATGCACATCCTCGTTGTCGCCGGCGCCCTTGGCTGTATTGCCCAGACTGGCCTGCATGCCGCCCTGGGCCGCAGCCGAGTGCGAACGCTTGGGGGGCACCAGGCTGAGAATCAGCACGCTATTGCCACGCTTGCGGGCCGCCAGTGCGGCGCGCAGGCCGGCCAATCCGCCGCCGATGACCAGCACGTCGGTGTGAATGGTTTCCATGTCAGCGCCTGTCCACGGAAGAAATGCTCTGGGGCGGGATGTAGCGCTCGCCGGCATGGTCGGCATGGGCCCGGCCGAGATCGATGTAGGTGAGCAGCGTGACAAGCCCGAGGGTGACAAAGAAAGCACTGAACGAATAGCGAACGATAGCCAGGCGCCGCCGGCTGCGCTGCGGATCGCTGCCTTCCAGCCAGCCCCATTTGATCGCCAGCCGGTACAGCCCGATGCCGCCATGCAGTTCGACCGCGAACAACAGCGCCAGATAGAGCGGCCACATGTTGCCGCTCCATACCCGGTCGGCCGATTCGAAGGGGCCAATCAGCGCCGGCTGGGTCAACATGTCGTAGAGGTGGATGGTGGCCATGAAGAACAGGGCAAACCCGGTCCATGCTTGTATCCACCACAGCGAGGTATCGCTGTGGTGAAACCGGTTTTTGTGCCGGCAGAAGGCATTGAACTGGCGAAACCCGGCCGGGAATTTACGCATCGCCAGCCCGGCGTGGCCAATAAAGAGGGCAATAACAACAGCAACCACACACGAGACAAGCGCCGGGTAGGGCCTGGCGAAGAAGTAAGCCCCTTCGAAGAAACGGGCCACGGTGTAAAAAGCCTGTTGGCTGATCAGAATGGTGGACACAAAGAACATGTGCGCCATCAGGAAGACAGCGAGGATGAGGCCGGTGGCGCTCTGCAGCACATCAAGACGGGCTGGCCAGCGGCTTTTGCGTGGTTTGGTTTGTGCCGTGCCATGCGTCTGGGGATGGGGCATTGCTTGAAGGCCCAGTTCGCCGCTGGCATTGGTTTTGATCAGGCTGCTCATGGCTATGTTTCCTTGCAATAACCTTCAAGTGGCGAAGGCGGATGCCGGAAGCCGAAATGACGCGACCGCGGCGGAAGCCCGATGCGACATGCCGACCATCCACATGTTGCTCGTCTCCATCACTTGTTGTTATGAGTTCAATTTAGCACAAGCGAATTATTGTCAATGGCAATAATGCTGCGCAGCAACAAAATAAAATCTGGATTGCCCAAAAAGCAACATGAGGCGTTACAGCATGCGCTTGGTGTCGGCTGATTCCAGGTTTTGCCATGCGGGAAGAAAGGGGCTTTCATCGGCATCTGATAAAATTCGGCCCTGATTTTTCAGGTGTTCCTCCTTGTCCTCCCTTCCGGAAATATTCTCTCCCGACGGGCCGCTGGCCCGGGCCATTGGCGGCTATCGTGTGCGCGACCAGCAGCTCGAAATGGCCGAGCGCATCGCCGCAGCCATTCACAGTCAGGCCGTCTTCATCGCCGAGGCCGGTACCGGCACGGGCAAGACTTTCGCCTACCTCGTGCCGGCCTTGCAGTCGGGGGGCAAGGTCATTGTTTCGACCGGGACCAAGACGCTGCAGGATCAGTTGTTCAACAAGGACCTGCCGATGGTCCGCGATGCCCTGAAGGCGCCGGTCAAGATTGCCTTGCTCAAGGGCCGGGCCAACTACGTCTGCCCCTACCATCTGCAACACGCCATTATTGACGGTCGCTTCCTGACCCGCGAGGATGCCGCCGACGCCCGCCGCATCTCGGTCTTCGCCAAGACGACGCAAAGCGGCGACAAGGCCGAGTGTATCGAGGTTTCCGAGAACTCGCCGGTCTGGGGCCACGCCACCTCGACGCGCGACAACTGCCTCGGCCAGGATTGCCCGGACTACAAGGAATGCTTCGTGATGGCGGCGCGGCGTGAGGCGATGGCGGCCGATCTGGTCGTCGTCAATCACCACCTGTTCTTCGCCGATGTGATGCTGCGCGACGAAGGCATGGCCGAACTGCTCCCGGCCTGCAACACCGTTATCTTCGATGAAGCACACCAGTTGCCGGAAGTGGCGACGCTGTTCTTCGGCGATTCGGTATCGACCGCGCAAGTGCTCGATCTGGCCCGCGACACTCGCGCCGAAGCGCTGACCTCGGCCCGCGATTGCCTGGCTTTGCCTGAAGCCAGCAAAACGCTGGAAAAGGCCGCCAAGGACTTGCGGCTGGCCGTCGGCGTCGATACGGGCCGTTTCTCCTACGGCCAACTGGAAGAAAAGCCCGATTTTGCCCCGGCACTGAAGGCACTGGAGGCCGAGGTAACCGCTTTCGCCGCCCTGCTAGAAACCCAGGCCGAACGAGCTGAAGGCCTGGAGAAGTGCTGGCAGCGAGCGACCGAACTGGCTCAGCAGCTAGGTCAGTGGCAAAACCTGACCGATCTCAGCTACGTACGCTGGGCCGAAGCCTTCACGCATTCGCTGCAACTCACCTCGACGCCGCTCAATGTCGCCGAAATCTTCCGCAAGCAGATGGGCGGCCATCCGCGGGCCTGGATCTTCACGTCGGCGACTTTGGCCGTGCAGGGCAAGTTTCATCACTACTGCGCCGAACTCGGCCTCGGCGACCCGGATTCGGCCTGCTGGCACAGCCCTTTCGACTACGGCGAGCAGGCCATCCTCTATGCGCCGCTCGGTATGCCCGACCCGAATGCCTGGAACTATACCGACGCCGTGGTTGACGCAGCGTGGCCGGCCGTCAAGGCCGCCAAAGGGGGCGCCTTCTTCCTGTGCACCAGTCTGCGCGCCATGCGCCGCACGCACGAACTGCTCAAGGCCAAGCTGGAAGACGAGGGCATCGACATGCCGCTGCTGGTCCAGGGCGAGGGCAGCAAGAACGATCTGCTGCAACGCTTTCGCCATCACGGCAATTCCATTCTGGTCGGCAGCCAGAGCTTCTGGGAAGGTGTGGACGTGCGTGGTGAGGCACTGTCGCTGGTCGTCATCGACAAGATTCCCTTCGCACCACCTGACGATCCGGTGCTTTCGGCCCGCATCGAGCAGATGAAGCGCGAAGGCCGCAACGCCTTCATGGAATACCAGCTGCCGCGGGCCGTGATCAATGTCAAGCAGGGGGCTGGCCGCCTGATCCGCGACGAGAGCGACAAGGGCGTACTGATGATGTGCGATCCACGACTCATATCAAAGCCGTACGGCCGCCGCGTCTGGCAAAGTCTGCCACCCATGAAACGGACCCGCGAATTGCAGGTCGTCCTCGATTTCTTCGCCAACCGGTAAAGCGGATGAAAACCATCTTCGAGAAAATGCGCGCGCAGCAGCCGCAATTCTTCTCCAGCGCCGACATCACCATCGACGCCGGGCCGATGCAGGCCATGGCCGGGATCATCACGGCCATCGAGTCGGTCATCGAACTACCGGCCTACCAAACGCATGCCCTAGCCCAAGCGCCGGAAATCGCCCGCCTGCCGGTCAAGTCACGCGGCGTTTTCATGGGCTACGATTTTCACCTGACGGCATCCGGCCCGAAGCTGATCGAGATCAACACCAACGCCGGCGGCGGCCTGCTCAATGCCTACCTGCTGGCTTCGCATGGCAGGGTGGAAGAGGGCGTCAGGATTCGCGACGAATACGTCGCCATGTTCCGCGAGGAATGGCGTCTGGAACGCGGCGATGCACCACTGCGCCGCATCGCCATCATCGACGAAAACCCGGCCGAACAGTTTCTTGCCCCTGAATTTGCGCTCTTCAAGGAATTGTTCGAGCAGCACGGCATTGCCGCCGTGGTGGCCGATCCTGCCGAACTGAAGTGCGATGGCAACCGCCTGCTGCATGCCGGCCAGCCGGTCGACATGATCTACAACCGGTTGACCGATTTCGCGCTCGATGCGACGGATAACGCTCACCTTCGGGCTGTTTTCGAAAGCGGCGGTGTGGTGCTGACGCCGCACCCACGCGCCCACGCCCTGTATGCCGACAAGCGCAACCTGATGCAGCTTTCCGACGATGCTGCGTTACAGGCGCTTGGCGTCGCCGAGGTCACCCGCAAGACCCTGCTCGCCGGCATTCCGCAAACCGTGGCCGTGATACCTGAGCAGGCCGAACAGTTCTGGGCCGAGCGCAAACGCTGGTTCTTCAAGCCGCCCGCCGGGTTCGGCAGTCGTGCCGCCTATCGGGGCGACAAGCTGACCAAGCGCGTGTTCGAGGAAATCCTGCATGGCGGCTACATCGCCCAGGAGATCGCACCGCCCTCCGAGCATGTCGTTGCGGTGGCCGATGGCGAAACGACGATGAAAGCTGATTTCCGCTGCTACGTCTATAACGGCGGTATCCAGCTGGTCGCCGCTCGCTTGTATCAGGGGCAGACGACCAATTTCCGGACGCCGGGCGGCGGTTTTGCCCCGGTGTTTGTCGCCTGAACGAGTAAAATCCGCCCATGAAAGTTTTCGGTATTGCCGGTTATTCCGGCTCCGGCAAGACGACCTTGCTGGAGAAGCTCATTCCACAGCTGACGGCGCGCGGTCTCAAAGTGTCGGTGATCAAGCACGCCCATCATGGTTTCGACATCGACCGGCCGGGCAAGGATTCTTATCGCCATCGCGAAGCCGGGGCGACCGAAGTGCTGCTTTCCTGCGGCGACCGTTGGGCGCTGATGCACGAACGGCGCGCTGAGCCGGAGCCGACGCTGGACGAACTGATCGGCCACCTGTCGCCCTGCGACCTCGTGCTGATCGAAGGCTTCAAGCAGGAACCGGTGCCCAAGCTCGAAGTCTACCGCCCTGAAAACGGCAAACCGCCGCTCTTCCCCGAGCGCAAGGACATCGTCGCCGTGGCGACCGATGCCGATATTGCCACCGACTTGCCCATATTGCCGCTCAACGACTACGCCGCGATGGCCGATTTCGTCATGAATTATCTGAATTTGCAGGCCCGCCCATGCTGAGTTTTGAACAAGCCCTGGAAAAACTGCTGGCTGCCGCCCAGCCGGTCGAGGAAATCCGCTCGCTGCCGATTACTGCCGCCGCCGGCCGCATCCTGGCCGTTTCCCAGCTCTCTACTGTCGCCGTGCCGCCGCTCGACAATTCGGCCATGGACGGTTACGCCGTGCGCGCTGCCGACATCACCGCCGCCGGCGTCTGCCTGCCGGTCAGCCAGCGCATTCCCGCCGGCACGGTCGGCACCACGCTACAGCCGGGCACTGCCGCCCGCATCTTCACCGGCGCCCCGATCCCGGCCGGCGCCGACGCCGTGATCATGCAGGAGCGCTGCGAGCATGGTGAAAATGGCGTCGTTATCAATCATGTACCGCGTGAAGGTGAAAACATCCGCCGGGCTGGTGAAGACATCTCGGTCGGTGCCGAAATCCTTAAAGCCGGCGTCAAGCTGCGCCCACAGGAAATCGCCCTGGCGGCTTCGGCTGGCCTGCCTGAACTGCCGGTCTATCGCCGTGTGCGCGTCGGCGTCTTCTTCACCGGCGACGAACTCGTCCAGCCGGGCGAACCGCTGCCGCCGGGCGCCATATACAACTCCAACCGCTACGCTCTGCGTGCGCTGCTCGAAGGCATGGGCTGCGAAGTGCGTGACCTCGGTGCGGTGGCCGACACGCTCGAAGCAACCCGTGACGCCCTGCGCCGTGCCGCTGCCGACAACGATCTGGTCCTGACCAGTGGCGGCGTCTCGGTTGGCGAGGAAGACCACATCAAGCCGGCCGTCGAGGCTGAAGGCAGCCTCAATATGTGGAAGATCGCCATCAAGCCCGGCAAGCCGCTGGCCTTCGGCGAAATCCGCAAGTCGGAAGGCAAGGCCTGGTTCCTCGGCCTGCCGGGCAATCCGGTGGCTGCCTTTGTCACCTTCCTGACCATGGTTCGCCCCTTCATCCTGCGCCTGCAAGGGGCAAGCGCCGTAACGCCGCGCATCCTGCGGCTACCGTCGGCATCGGTATGGAGCAAAGCCGATGGCGCCCGTCTCGAATTCCTGCGCGGCTGGCTCAATGACGACGGTGCCGTCGAGTTGTACAAAAACCAGGGCTCGGCCGTCGTTACCTCGTTGTGCTGGAGTGACGGGCTGGTGCTCAACCCGCCGGGTAATACCATTGCCGTCGGCGATACGCTCAATTTCATCTCCTTTGCGGAGCTGCTGTCGTGAGCGTCAAGGTTCTCTACTTCGCCGGCCTCAAGGAGGCCCTCGGCTTGCCCGGCGAAACCATCGATCTGCCGGCCGGTGTCGCCACCGTCGGCGGCTTGCGTGATTGGCTGGTCGGGCAGGGGCGCGACAAGCTGGCCACCGCCAAGAACCTGCGCTGCGCCGTCAATCAAGACATGGCCAAGCTCGATGCAGCCATCAAGGACGGCGACGAGATAGCCTTCTTCCCGCCGGTCACCGGCGGTTGAAAATAGAAAGAATATAAATGTCCATCCAATGGTTCCCGGGGCACATGACCCAGGCCCGCAAGAAGGCCGGCGAAACGCTGGCCGTGGCCGATGTCGTCGTCGAAGTCCTCGATGCCCGCCTGCCGCAGGCGAGCAGCAATCCGATGATTCACGAGCTGCGCGTCTTCCGTCAGCGCCCGTGTCTGAAGCTGCTTAACAAGGCCGATCTGGCCGACCCCGAAGCAACGAAGGCCTGGCTGGCTTTTTTTGACGCCCAGCCGAACGTCAAGGCCGTTGCCATTTCCTGCAAGAAAGCCAGCGACGTGGCGCGCATCCCCGGTCTGGCCCAGAAGCTGGCACCGCACCGCAACGATGCGGTCAAGCCGCTGCGCCTGATGATCATGGGCATCCCCAACGTTGGCAAATCGACGCTGATGAACGCACTGGTCAAGAAAAAGGTCGCCGCCGTCGGCGACCAGCCGGCCGTCACCAAGAGCCAGCAACGCATCGACATCAGCAACCGCCTGACCCTCTACGACACCCCGGGCATGCTCTGGCCGAAGATCGACCATCCCATCGACGGCCTGATGCTTGCCGCCAGCCACGCCGTCGGCGTCAATGCCTACATCGACGAAGAAGTCGGTACCTGGCTGGCTGAATTCCTGCTTGAACATTATTCCGCGCTGCTCAAGGCTCGCTACGGTTTTGCCACGGAAGGCATGGATGCCGTCGGCGTCATCGAAGCCATCGGCAAAAAGCGCGGCTGCGTGATCAAGGGGCGGGGCGGCGAAATCGATATGGAAAGAGCCGCGGCCATCCTGATCCTCGACTACCGCTCCGGCGCCCTCGGCCGCATCAGCCTGGAAACGCCAGAGCTTCGGGCGGCGCGTCAGGCGCGATTGGCGGCTGCAGCAAAAACAGAATCTGAATAAATTTAACGTATTTGATAAATATGTAGTTTAATTCGTCGGGTATTTGGTTAAGATTGCCTTATAACGATGAGGTGCCGCTTTGCCATGAACTACCATCTGCGCTATTTGCCGTTACCGGACGTCACCGAGGGCATGGTCCTTGGTGCCCCGCTGAGCATCGCCGAGAAGGGCGTGATCAGTTTTAGCCTGCCGGAAGGGCATTCCCTGACGGAGACCAATCTTCAGCAAATGAAGATCCGGCATGCCGAGTTTGTCTGTGTGCGGGAGGAGGATACCCGTAGCGATGACGAGCGGGCCAATGCCTGGGCGCAGACCGAAGCCCGTCTGCAACGCATCTTTCGCGCCGCCGATCTGCGCCAACCGGTCATGGCCAATCTTTACGAGGCGGTGCGCGCCTATCGGAGAACCTGATGGTGCTGCAACTCACCGACCAGGGCATCATCGAGCGCTCGAAAAGCATGCCAGCTTTTCCGAAGGTGGTTACCGAGATAATCGCCACCCTTGACGATGACGGTGCAACGCTAGGGGCGCTGGTTCATCATGTCGAGCGCGATCCGGTGATCACCGCCCGTGTGCTGTCGATTGCCAATTCGGCAGCGATGGCCGGGCACTCTGGCTCCGATGTGCACGATGTTCGCAAGGCCGTTTCGCTGATCGGTCTGCAAAAAATCCGGGAAATCACGCTGGCCGTCAGTCTGGCCGAATTCGCGCATGGCTGCCGCCTGGCGTCGTATTTCTGGGAACACAGCGTGGCTGTCGGCATCTGCGCCCTGGAGCTCGCTCGCTTCACCCATCAGCCTTCCGGTTACGCGCTGGTCGCTGGCTTGCTGCATGACATCGGGCAACTATGGATGGCCCATTTTCACCCTCTCGAATTCCAGATGGTGCGCTCCGCAGTCAGTTGCGGCACCGAGGGCATCAACGACATCGAGCGACGATACTTCGGCGTTGATCACTGTCATATCGGCCGCCTTCTGGCGACCCACTGGGGCCTGCCGCCTGCGGTGGTCGACGCCATCTATTTCCACCACGACCCCGATCAAGGGCTTGGCGAAAGCCTGGTCGCCATCACCCATGTGGCGGAAGTGCTCTCCAATGCGCTGGACTTGACCGGGCGCGATGGGAACATGGTCGCCAACATGTCAGCCGCCGCCTGCGAAAAACTGGGAATCGACTGGAGCCAGGATCTCGGCCCGCTGTTTGGCCGTATCGAGGCCAGGACTGAATACGCCTGCCGGGTGTTTCGCTAGCGGAACTCGGCACATCGCCTGCGTTACCCAACAATAGGGGGCTGAAGCCTATTTCATCGCTCACACCTTTGTAGCAAAGCTACCAGGGGCGCGGGCTTGGCTAAAACGGAATTCTGAGGCTCGCCAGGTGGATTTTTGCTCCGCAACCATCTACTATTCTCACCGAAGAGAAAATCAATTTTAATAATCATTTGTTAGCATTATTCCTGGGATTGGGATTGAGGTATGCAGGAAAATCTGAAGCACGACTTGGACAAAATCCTTGCAGATGCTGTTGGTCGAAAAGAGCTACCCACAAAAACAATTCGTAAATTATTCTCGTATCGGTTCTCTCCAATACTATTAAGAGATACGGACGCTGGTTTCGATATTATTGACCGTATTTCTACACACTTCAGTATTCCATTCAGATCGGTACATATATGCGGTTCCGCTCAAACAGGGTACAGTTATTTTAAAAACAAAGAGTTTTCAGAACAAGGTTCCGATCTTGATATAGCTATCGTAGAGCCGCGCCTGTTTCAGCGATATTGCGAAATTAGTTTCGAGGCAACGCTTGGCTATACCGATCTCACAAAATTTTTAACCAGAGATGGTGTTAATACAGCCAATGAATTTCGCGATTATCTTGTAAGGGGATATTTTCGACCGGACTTGATGCCTTCTTGTGGGAGTAAACAGCAGTGGTTTTCATTTTTTAATCGCTTAAGTAATGACTATCCTAACCATTTTAAGAGCATAAATGGTGGGCTGTACTTATCCGAAGTTTTCTTTGAACGAAAACAACTCCCTTTGATCCAAAAGTACAAGGAGTTTTTATGACAAAATATAAAGTGCGCTCAAGGGATCTGGTGGATCTCGTCAATGATATTACCAACGGTGCATTAATTCTTTCGCCGTTTTTCCAGAGAAAATTGGTATGGCGCCTTGCTCATAAGGTCGATTTTATTAAGACTATTCTTATGGGCTACCCTTTTCCGGAAATTTTTATTTCTCGCGGGACTCTTGACGTGGAAACGAGACGATCGGTCTCATGCATTGTAGATGGTCAGCAGCGCATGAACTCAATTCGTGAGTTTGTTAACAATGAATTTGATGTTGACGGAAAATTTTACTCTGATCTAACAAAGACTGAAAAAGAAGATTTTCTTAAATACGAGGTTGCTATTATTGATCTCGATCTTGGTCAAGATGATCCAAAGATTATTGAAATATTTACGCGGCTTAATAGAACATTTTATGCGCTATCTGCTATTGAAAAGCTTTCAACGGAATATGGGTCGTCAGAGTTCATGCTCGTGGCAAAAATGCTTTGTGGCGAACTTCAAGAAGATAATAGGGAGCATAATATTGATCCACGACTTCCGTCTTCTGATCCAAATGTAACTAAAGAGTTCTCATCCTGGGGCAATAAACATAATATTTGTGAATTCCAAAGTTTGATATTGGACTCCCCAATATTTACTAAATATGAAGTTGCTCGTCAGGTTCATCTAACCTTTACGTTAAATCTGATGGCAACATTTATCGTTGGCCCATATGCGCGTAATGAACAGATCGTTCCTCATCTTGATACATATTATGATGATTTTGACATAAAAGACGAGTTGGTTACTCGTTTGGAGCGAGCGGCTGCCATTGTTAATAAAATGAAATTTCCAGGTAATTCTGCTTGGTTTTCAAAATCAAATATATTCAGTCTGATTGTTAGTATTGACGATTGTTTTGATCAACTGCCGGCTAAACTTGGTCGAGTTGAGCGTCAAAAATTTATTGATTTTATTGAGGCAACCCCTGAAGACTACGCTTTGGCAGCGAGGGAGGCCGTAAATAACAAACGTCAGCGACTTTTGCGTAACTCTTACATTAAAGAAATTATTGATTCATTATGACATTAGGGCGCTAAAGTCCCTGGCACTACGACTAAGTCGTGAATGGTATTGGCGAAGTTTTTTCACAGCTTCACCGCTATAAACCCATTTCAATTTTTCGCATTTTTTCCGGTTGACCGTGGCAAGAGGAATTTCCGGCTACGGCGTCGTCTGCTCCAGCACCGACCAGATCCGCCAATGCCCGCAGGCGGAGCGGGCGCGGCGTTCGGAGTTGTCCCAGCCGCCGCCGATGCATAGGCCTTCCGAGGTTTCTGATTCGATGATTACGGTGCCCGGCTCGTTGCCGGGTTGGCGCCAACCGCTCCAGCGCTCGCAACTGGCGCAGCGTTTGCGGTCGACGGTTTGGCTCAGCAAGTTTTCTCGGCCTTGCAGGAGGCGATGGTTTGGGTGGCTGGGGCAACCGGGCCGCCAGCGCCGATCCAGCCCTTGATGCCGTTCTTGACGTTGTAAACCGTGGTGTAGCCCGCCTGTTGCGACAGGAACTGGCTGACTGGCTTGGTCCGGTTGCCGCTGCGGCAGATAACGATGACCGGTTCGTTTGGCTTGGCGATGGGCTTGACCTTTTCCAGCCAGCCGGCGGCGTCGTATTTCCCTTGCGCGTCAAAGAAGGTCAGCAGTTTGCTGCCGGCGACGATGCCGGTTTCTTCCCATTCGGATTGCAGTCGGATGTCGATGACCGGAACGCCGCTTTTGGTCAGCTTTTCGAGCTGGGTGTTGTCGATGTCGATCACTTCAGCGTGAGCGAACTGGCTGGCGGCAAGGAGGCAGGCGAGGAGTAGGCGGCGCATGGTGGTCTCGTTCATCAGAAAACGCTGATTATATGGGGTGCCTTACTGCTTTTGCTGGCGCTTCATCATTTCGCGGACCTGCGGATCGTTCATCATTTCCTGCATGTTGAATTTCTGCATGCCCGGCATGATCACGTCGCCCGGTTTCTGGCCGGTCTTGCAAGGGCCGAGCCAACGGGCTTCCTGAACCATCTTCATTTCCTTCATGCCGTGCTGCGGCGGATCGTAGCGGATCACCATGTCGTTACGGTAAGCCGAGTCGAAATCGCCGGTGATGACCGAATCGCTGGTGCTGGTCACGCCCTCATGCTTGCAGACGGCATGGATGGTCACCTTGCCGGCGCCGCGGCTGACATCCATGACCGGGCAATTGGCCTTTTCCTTGGCGCGCTCCTGCATCACGTTGTCGCTGGCCTGATCGACGCACATCTGCATCGGGCCTTGCGAGGGCATGCCGGCCATCTGGGTTTTCATTTCCCACAGCCCGGATTTCCGGCGCGGGGCATCGGCGGCGTCGGCCTGAACGGCGAAGAGGCTGGCGAGCAACAGGGGAAGGATGCGCAGTGGGTTCATGGCGGAATCTCCAGAAGAGTGGCTAGTAATAATCGTAGTCTGCTTTGGGGAATGCGTCATGGGATAATCCGCGCTTTTTACGGGAACCGGCATGGCGCTCAAATCCACCATTTTCAAGGCCGAATTGCAGCTCGCCGACCTCGACCGTTCGCACTTCGGCGACTACTCGCTGACGATTGCCCGCCACCCGTCGGAAACCGACGAACGCATGATGGTCCGTCTGCTCGCCTTCGCGCTGAATGCTTCGGAAACGCTGACCTTCGGGCGGGGCTTGTCGGCCACCGACGATGAAGGGGATCTGCAGGATCTTGACGCCACCGGCAGCGTCGAACGCTGGATCGATGTCGGCCTGCCCGATGAAAAGCTGATCCGCCGCGCCTGCAATCGGGCGCGCCACGTCATGGTGCTGAGTTACGGCGGCCGGACGGCCGAACTCTGGTGGCAACAGACGCAGGGCAAGGTGTCCGGCCAGAAAAACCTGCGCGTGCTGGCACTGAGTGTCGAGGACAGCAAAGCCTTGGCTGGCCTGGCTGAGCGCGGTATGCGGCTGCAGTGTACGATTCAGGATGGAACGATCTGGCTGGGGGGGGAGCAGGGACACGTCGAACTGACACCGAAAGTTTTGTTCGCTAGCGATTTGGCATAGAATCATTCGGTCTCTTGCAGGCTCCGTGCAAGCAAATTGAGAGGTGACTATGGCAGCGAATGATGATGACGAATCAACGGCGGTAATCGTCGGGGTGTTGGCCGGCATCGTGCTGGCCGTCGTGGCGGTGGTCTATGGCGCCAGCGCCGGCAAGGGCTACAAGCCTGCTGCATCGGTCGTCCAGCAGGCCGAGATCGCACCGGTCGGCGAGGCATTGGCCAAGGTCTTTTTCGCGGTCGGCGCCGCTGCACTCGACGAGGCCGACAAGAGCGTCGTCGCCAAGACGCTGGAAGCCCTTTCGGCCAATCCAAACGCCATCGTGCTGCTCTCCGGGTTCCACGATCCTTCCGGCGATCCGGCCAAGAATGCCGAACTGGCCAAGCATCGCGCTCAGTCGGTGCGCGACGCGCTGGTCGCCGGTGGCGTCGCCGCAGAACGCATCAAGTTCCGCAAGCCTGAATCGACGCTCGGAGCCGGCAGCCCGGAAGAGGGGCGTCGCGTCGAGATTCGCGTTCAGTAAGGCTGAATGATCAGTAAAAGGCGAGCCTGGCAGCTCGCCTTTTTTATTTCAGTTCATTTTTCCCGGTCACAGAATGACGGTGATTTCCTCGCGCCGAACCAGATCCTGCGCCATCTGCAAGCCGTCGATATCCAGTGCATCGTGGGCAGCCAGCAAGCCGACCGGATGGCCGGCGTCATCAACGACTGGAATGTGGCGGAAACCGCCTTCGTACATCAGGTGTAGCGCATGTCCGAAAGGTTTGTCGGGGCTGACGGTCTGAATGTTTCGGGTCATGATGGTGGTAATTGCGGTATTGGCAGGGTCGCAACCGTTGGCCACCGCACGAAAAACAATGTCGCGCTCGGTGCAAATCCCGGCGAGCAGGCCTTTGTCAATGATCAGAATGGCCGATGAATGCCACTCTTTCATGATGATCGCGGCTTCTCGCACAGTGGTGCCACTCCCGGTGGTCGGGAATGGCCGTCCTTGAATAACTTCACTTACCAGGCGGTTGGGCATGTTGGATCCTTTCGCTTCAGGGTGAGTAAGTTGCAGCCAACACTTAGGACATGGATACCTTGTCTAAGTTCTCTTGCTGCAGCGCTCAATCCAAAAAGAAGGATGTGCCTTGCCCGGAGTGGGCCGGCGGTATTCTGGCTAACGCTTGATCAGGTGCCAGACAAACTCGGCACCGGCCGAAATCAGGTCGATGGTATCGATGATGCCGGCGTTTTCCGGCTCCTGTTTCATGCGTTTCAAGCGAGATTTTTCGCGTTCGCGCATCACGATGGCGTCGCCCAGCAATTCAACGTCGCGGGTCGTGCGGCGGACTTCGGCGTGCTGATAGCGGCTGAGTGCCTGTTCGACGGCACCGGAGTCGAGGATGGTGATTGGCGCCCGGCAATGGCTGCAGGCGTGGTCCTTGCGAATATCAACCGGGGCACCGCAACCCATGCAGCGGATGATGCCAACCTTGGCGGACAATTCGTCGATTTCGGCCGGATTGAGTTGCCGGACGAAACCCTTTTCGATCATGAACTGGGCGAAGGTCGTGAAACGACCATGTTTTTGCAGGCAGCGGTGGTAGTTGAACTTGCCGCCATGCTTGGCGACGTCGAGTCCATGCAGCAGTTTTTCATTGCAGCGCGGGCATTGCAGCGGGTCGCGCAAGGGTAGGCGCTGGTCGTCGTGGTGTTCGTGCAGTTGCTTGAACAGTTCGATGATGCCGCCTGGCGTGATCTGCACGCTTTCAAAATCGTCGAACCAGATGCCCTGGCACTGGAAGCAGAGGTCGAGAACGACCTCGCCGTGCAGCAGCCGCTCGAAGCGGTGCTTGGTCATCGTTTGTCGGCAGGACGGGCAGGGCAGCGGCTTCATGCCGATATTATGCCGGACGAATGGTTCCCAGGTTCAGTTTGACGCCCTTTTTCATCTTGCCGATAACGTGCATTTCGCAAGCCTTGCAGTCGAACTTGAGGATCAGCTTTTCGTTGCCATTGACCAGCGTCATCGGGTCCGGCTTCAGGTGCTTCACTTCCTTCGGGCACAGATTGAAGCTGTAGCGCAGGCAGTGGCGGGTGATCATCAGCGAGACCATGCCTTTTTCGTTGCCGGCCTCGTAGGCTTCCTCGATCAGCTTGACGCCATGTTTTTCATAGAAGGCGCGTGCCTTGGCGTTGAAGACGTTGCCGAGATAGGTCAGCTCGTCCTGTGGGTAGGGCACCGGATGGTCGGCCGGCTGGGCGCGCGGCGGGCGCGGGTGGCTGGCGAGGCGGGCGGCTTCGAGCTTTTCGGTCGCTTCGCGGCGTAGGGCATTGATCGCGCTGACCGGCAGGAACCACGGCTGCGACAATTGTAGTTCGACCGGCTCGGCGACAAATATGGTGTTGCCGAACTTGCCGAGATTTTCCTTGAGTTTGGCCAGTGCCTGATCGGCATTCTGGGCAACTTCGCTGCCGATTTTCTCGCTTTTCGGTAGATCAACTGTCGCGGTCACGCCATCTTCGTCTGTCAGCGTCAGGCGGAAGCCATTGGCGGTTTCAGAGAAAACCGGCTTCACCGAAATGCGCCGGTCGGCCGATTCCTTTTCCAGCGCCCGTTCGAATTCCTGGTCGCGGTTGCGGAACAGCGTGGCGCCTTCGGTCAGTTCCTCCGGCATTTCGGCCGGGAACAGTTTCTTGCCTTCGGCCCGGTTGATACGCATGCCGAGTACGTCGCCATTGGCGTCGTAGAAGCAGACGCCGTCGCCGTTGTGGAAATCCTGGTCAGTATTGACCATGAACCAGCCATCGCCGATATCTGCTACCTCACCAATCAACTCGCCAACGAAGGCTGGCGAATCGAAGGCACCAATGTCGTCCTGCCGGCCACCGGCAAAGTAATCGGTATAGCCACGATTGAAGGTTTTGTCCGGCTGCGGCGTGAAGGAGAAAGTGCTGTGGCCGCTGGAAGCGCGACTGAATTCCGGGTTGTTGGCGATGATTTCGTCGAGCAGCGTGCGGTAATGTGCCGTGATGTTCTTGACGTAAGAGAGGTCTTTCAAGCGCCCCTCGATCTTGAACGAACTGACCCCGGCACGGGCCAGTTCCAGCATGTTGTCGGTCTGGTTGTTGTCCTTCATCGACAGCAGGTGCTGGTTCTCGGTAATCGTCTTGCCCTTGTCGTCGACCAGCGTGTAAGGCAGGCGGCAGGCCTGCGAGCATTCGCCGCGATTGGCGCTGCGCCCGGTGTGCGCCTGGCTGATGTAGCACTGGCCGCTAAAGGCGACGCACAGCGCGCCATGCACAAAGTATTCGAGGGCGAGGCTGGTTTCGCTGGCGACGGCCTGGACTTCCTGGATCGACATTTCGCGGGCCAGGACCACTTGCGAAAAACCGGCATCTTCGAGGAACTTCACCTTGGTCGGGTTGCGGTTGTCAGTCTGCGTGCTGGCGTGCAACTGGATCGGCGGCAGGTCGGTTTCGAGCAGCCCCATGTCCTGAATGATCAGCGCATCGGTGCCTGCTTCATAGAGTTCCCAGGCCAGCTGTCGGGCACCTTCCAGTTCGTCGTCGTGCAGGATGGTGTTCAGCGCGACGAAGACTTTTGCCCGGTAGCGGTGGGCAAAATCACACAGGCGTCGGATTTCAGCGACGCTGTTGCCGGCGCCGTAACGGGCGCCGAAAGTCGGGCCGCCGATATAGACGGCATCGGCCCCGTGCTTGATGGCTTCAATGCCGAAATCGGCATTCTTGGCCGGCGCGAGGAGTTCGAGAGGGTGTTGAATTCGAGTCATGGCGCCTTAGTACGCAAAACGAGGGGTAAGTTCTTCGATATTGAACTCACGCAGGATAGCCTCGGCCCGTTCGCGGGCATTCTTGCGGGGATTGCCGCGCTTGGTGGCGATGATCAGCTCATTTTTCATCGAATGCTCCCAGCCGACCAACTCGGTGACGGTGACGTCGTAACCGTGGGACTCGAGCAGCAGGCAGCGCAGCACGTTGGTCAGGTGGCTGCCCAGTTCGCGGGTATGGATCGGGTGTCGCCAAAGTTCGGAGAGGGGGGTCTTGCTCAGCGATTCGTTCTTTTTGGCCCGCATGGTGGCGGCGACTTCGGCCTGGCAGCAAGGGACGAGGACGATATGGCGGGCGTTGCGGGTCAGGGCAAAACGGATGGCGTCGTCGGTGGCCGTATTGCAGGCGTGTAGCGCGGTGACGACATCGACGGTGTCTGGCAGTTCGTCGGAAGAGAGCGAGTCCTCGACTGTGCAGGCCATGAAGCGCATCCGCGGAAAGCCAAGCCGGGCGGCCAGTTCGCGCGATTTTTCGACCAGTTCGGCGCGGGTTTCGATGCCGACAATCTCGCCGCTGGCACGCTCCTTGAAATAGAGATCGTAGAGGATGAAACCGAGGTAGGACTTGCCGGCCCCGTGGTCGACCAAGGTCTCGGCGCCGTCCAGCAGTGGTTCGATGAACTGATAGAGGTGATAGACCTGCTTGAGCTTGCGCCGCGTGTCTTGGTTGAGCTTTCCATCGCGGGTCAGGATGTGCAGTTCCTTGAGTAGTTCGAGGGACTGGCCGGGACGAATTTCCGGGATGGCGGCAGGTGGTTTTGGCTTCTTCATGGGGCGCAATTATCGCATTCAAAGTTCTGTTGAAATTGTGTCAACCGAATCAAAGTCGGGTCGTTATTAGGCTCATGGTGATCAAACACCGCAAACATACGGAGAGTGAGAAATGGGCAGTCTGAGCAATGAATCCTTTGAGCAGTTTCTGGATTCCCTGAAGAAAGCCGGTATTACAATTTCCAACGAAGTCGAACTGCGTGAGCGTCTGGCTGAAGCACAGCGCTGGCGTTTCGCCTTCCAGACACTGGCCGCCAACGGCAAGACCATCGGAATCTGTTTTGAAGACCATTCCGAAGGCCGCAACGAAGCCGAGATCGACCGTGCGTTTAACGAATTCCAGTTTTCCGAAAAGAGCAAGGCGGTTTTCTCAGCCAGCCTGAAGCACTAAAATCCACACACACCGGTTTTGAGCCTCGCATCGGCGGGGCACGAAAGAAGAACGGGCGCCGAAATGGCGCCCGTTTTGCATTTGGGGCACCGCAACGATTCGTTGCGGCCCCTGAGCAGAATCAGCGGGTAATCGGCTTGTAGCGAATCCGCTTCGGTTTGGCACCTTCTTCGCCGAGGCGACGGCGCTTGTCTTCTTCGTATTCCTGATAGTTGCCGGTGAAGAAATTCCACTGCGACTCGCCTTCGGCAGCCAGGATGTGCGTACAGATCCGGTCGAGGAACCAGCGATCGTGCGAGATGACCATCGCACAACCGGCGAATTCGAGCAGTGCGTCTTCCAGCGCACGCAGCGTTTCGACGTCGAGGTCGTTGGATGGTTCGTCGAGCAGCAGTACGTTGCCGCCAGCCATCAGCGTCTTGGCCAGATGCAGACGACCACGTTCGCCGCCGGACAGATTGCCGACCTGCTTGCCCTGGTCGGCACCCTTGAAGTTGAAGCGGCCGATGTAGGCACGCGACGGCATTTCGAACTTGCCGATCTGCAGAATGTCGCTGCCCTGGGCCAGTTCTTCGAAAACAGTCTTGGTGCCGTCCAGGCAATCGCGTGATTGGTCGACATAAGCCATCTTGACCGTGGGGCCGATGATGACTTCGCCGGAGTCGGGCTGCTGCTGACCGGTGATCATCTTGAACAGGGTCGATTTACCGGCACCGTTCGGACCGATGATGCCGACGATGGCGCCGGCCGGAATGTTGAAGCTGACGTTGTCCATCAGCAGCTTGTCACCGAAGGACTTGGTGACGCCGTTGAACTCGATGACCTTGTCGCCCAGTCTTTCGCCGACTGGAATGAAGATTTCCTGCGTTTCGTTGCGCTTCTGGTATTCCTGGCTGGACATTTCCTCAAAGCGGGCGAGACGGGACTTGCTCTTGGCCTGACGCGCCTTCGGATTGGAGCGAACCCACTCCAGTTCCTGCTTCATCGCCTTCATGTGGGCGTCGATCTGCTTGTTTTCGGTTTCCAGGCGGGCTTCCTTCTGCTCCAGCCAGCTGGAGTAGTTACCCTTGTACGGAATGCCGTGGCCGCGGTCGAGTTCGAGAATCCATTCGGCGGCGTTGTCGAGGAAGTAGCGATCGTGGGTGACGGCGACCACGGTGCCGGGGAAGCGGACGAGGAACTGTTCCAGCCATTCGACCGATTCGGCGTCGAGGTGGTTGGTCGGTTCGTCGAGCAGCAGCATGTCCGGCTTGGCCAGCAGTAGCTTGCACAGCGCAACGCGGCGCTTTTCACCGCCGGACAGGTTGCCGATCACGGCATCCCAGGGCGGCAGGCGCAGCGCATCGGCGGCCAGTTCCATCTGGGCTTCGGTATCGGAGCCGGCGGTGGCGATGATGGCCTCCAGGCGAGCTTGTTCCTCGGCCAGCTTGTCGAAATCGGCTTCCGGGTCGGCATAAGCGGCATAGACTTCATCGAGCTTGGCCTGAGCCTGCATGACTTCGCCGAGCGCGGATTCGACTTCCTCGCGTACCGTCTTGGCTGGGTCGAGTTGCGGTTCCTGCGGCAGGTAGCCAATGGAAACGCCGGCCAGATGCTGTACTTCGCCGTCGTATTCCTTGTCTACGCCGGCCATGATCTTCAGTACGGTCGACTTGCCCGAACCGTTCAGGCCGAGCAGGCCGATCTTGGCGCCGGGGAAGAAGGAGAGGGAAATATCCTTGATGATCTGACGCTTGGGCGGGACGATCTTGCTGACGCGCAGCATCGACATTACATATTGAGCCATTCGCTTGCCTGTTGTTTATGGGTGGAATTTTTTGATCTGCGAAGTCTACGGGGCTTCAATGCAAATGACCAGCCTCCCGAATGTCGGGGGCTGGTCATTGTTGGTTTGAGTTGAGGAGGAAGCTAAAAGTGGAGGTTGCCGAGCGTACGATGCAGCAGGATGGCTGGTGCTTCGACCCGCGGACAGGTACGGAGTGATCCGACTTGTGTAAAGCCAAGCTGCCGCCGGTAATAGCCGGCGTGCCGGGGATTGACTTCAATGACGACATCGGTGCCGCCAAAAACCGCTCTGGCGTACTGGTAGGCGGCTCGAAAGAGCGAGTGCAGCAATTCCGGGTCATGGCAATCGAGATCGACCGCCAGGCGAGTAACTTCGCAGATCACCCTGGCCGGTTTGCGTAGCCCGGCCATCTCCTGGCCGTAAAGCGTATCGGCCAGCAAGCCTTCACTGGAATCACGCGAAGCGGTCAGCGTTGCTACCAGATCACGATCCTGCCAGGCGCCGAGCGTGACGTGGTTGGGATCGCCAAGCTGCTGGCGGGGCGGAGAGAGGCGGTAACCGCGCCAGGAGTACATGCGTCGAACCAGCGCACCGCACGCCCGATTTTGCTGATATGTCACGGCCGGGGCAATCATCAATTCCGGCGAACCGGAATCAATGCCCGTGCCTATTTCAAGGCCACTAACGTCCGGCAACAAATGGGCGCCGAAGTGGTCTTTCGGGGGTGTGGATTTAGGTGGTGCTACATGATGCATGGATTGCATTCTATGGTCTGCCTAAAATGTAATCAACCAGCGACGGCGCTGAGGGAGATTGCCGGTTCCTCGCGATGGTGGAACTGGCCCGATTTTTCGGCGGATATTGCGTTGATGTCGCCGCACAATTCTCCACCTTCATCGATCACCAGCTTGCCATAGCGAATCTTGCCGCTGACCCGGCCGGTGGCGTGAATGATCAACTGGGAGCGCGCGGTCAGTTCGCCGTCAAAGCTGCCATGAATTTCGGCGATGTCGATGCTGACCTTGCCGGAAAAAGAGCCTTTGTCGGCGATGCGAATCACCCGGCTATCCATGGTGGCTTCGACGCGACCTTCGACGACCAGCGTGTCGCAATCAAGAATTTCGGCCCCCTTGAGTTTGACGTCAGGACCGACGATCAAGCGGGCGCCCATCACGTTTTCGGAGGTGTTGGTGGCCTCCGGTTTTTCAGGGGGCGCCGGCGTTGGCGCCACTACCACTGGTTCGGCGACTGGTTTCAGGTTGGCAGCGTTGGAGCCCAGGATGCTATTGACCTCCTTGCGGGTGATGGTGTCATTGCGATTGGTGATGGTGGGTTTGCTGAACATGGAAACTCCCGTTTTGAGGTTTGCGACGATTAACTGTCCGGGAGTCCATTGCGATAAGCGTGCCATGTAATAAAAATCAATTAAAAACAATGCCTTGTTTAAATTGTCTAAACCGTAATATTGAAATGCACGATGGTGCTGTCGTGTAATAGCGACAGGTTTATTTGGCATTTCCCGGAAAGCTGACTAGGCTATAAGGATTAGCTGTCGTTAAAATGCGACTTCGTTACAATCTATTGTTTATAAAAGATAATTTTTAAAAAAATTAGGGGCTTTTGAATCCTTGGTGATGGGTCGTTCAAGGAGAGGAATGGTCGATGCGGTTTACACTGGAGGTTTCCATATCAGTACGCGAATGAATCGAATTTCCTTCCGCCAGGGCATGCTGCTTGGCTTTGCACTGATTGTTTTGCTGCTTGGCGGTGCTGCGGTGCAAAGCTGGCTGGTTGTCGAACGGTTGGTTGAACAAAGCCGTCGCGGAAGCGAGCAGGCTATTCAGTTGACGGCAGCTATCCAGGAGTTGGGGGAGCGCACGGTCGATATCGAACGCAGCGCGCGTCAGTATCTGGTTCTTGATAACCCGGTATTTCGTCAGCGTTTCGATGAACACCTGGCGCAATCGCTGGCAGTGATTGATCGCCTCGATGGCATGGCGGCCGAGCCGCTGCTTCCATTGCTGGGCGGCTGGCGCATGGTGGCCGAAGCGCTGCGTAGTGGCCTTGAGCAGAACATCCCGCAGGCCGAGATCATTCCCCTGCTGGCACGCATGGCTGAATTGAACGACTTGCTGAGGCAGGGCGGGCAGCGCTGGATCGAGGCGCAGAACCGCAAGTCTCTTGAGGACCTTGAAGCCAATCGGCTCCGCCTCGGTGGACGGATCGGCCTGGCCTTGCTCGGGGCATTGCTGGTTGCGCTGGCCATCGGCTGGTGGCTGGTGCGGCCGGTGCGCCACCTTGAGCAGGCGATCATCCGGCTCGGCGCCAGTCGCTTTGACGAAGCCGTCAAGGTCGGCGGTCCGGCCGACTTGCGGCAATTGGGCAAGCGCCTCGATTGGTTGCGGCAGCGTCTGGCCGATCTGGAATCCGATCGCGAGCGGGCCTTGCGCCATGTTTCGCATGAATTGAAAACCCCCTTGACCGCCTTGAAGGAGGGGATTTCACTGCTCCGTGAAGAGGTTCCGGGGCCGCTGGCTTCCGGTCAGCGCGAGGTGGTCGAGATCCTTCAGCACAATGTTCGTGGCTTGCAGGAGCAGATAGAAAGCCTGCTGACCCTCAATGCGGCGGCCTTCGAGGCGCGTCGCCTGCAGATCGCGCCGGTCAAGCCGCGCAAGCTATTGGCCTCGGTGGTGCAGCGCCGCGAGCTGCACAGTCAGTCCCGGCAGTTGAACATCGTCGTCGAGGCGCCTGATGAGCAGGCCATGCTTGATGCCGAGAAAATGACGGTTGTCCTCGATAACCTGTTATCGAATGCCATCGATTTCAGCCCGGAAGGCGGCGAGGTTCGCCTGCGGGCCTCTCATGCTGATGGCCTTTGGCGCTTTGAATGCATCGACCGGGGGCCAGGCATCGCCGACGAAGACAGGCAGCGAATCTTCGATCCCTTCGTTCAGGGCCAGCGTGAGGCGCCAGCACCGCGCCAGGGCAGCGGAGTTGGCCTGTCTATCGTGCGCGAACTCGTACGTGCCATGGGCGGTGCGGTCTATCTTGTCCCGCAATCGGCGGGCGCCCATTTTTGTGTGGAAATACCTGATGAGCAGTAATCGTAAAATATCTTTCATTAAGCTGGTGACGACGTTTTTTCTTGTACTGGCGATTGCCGGTTGCACTACCGCGCCGCTAGCCAAAAAGCCGATCCGTGTCGACGAAACGACGCCCGAAGCGGCGCTAAGTTACAACCAGGGTCTGAGCAAAATAACGGCGGCGGAACTGGGGCGCGAGCGCATGGTGTTGAGCGCCGTGCCCCAGACGCCCTATACCCAGGTCAGGATGGCCATGCTGCTTGGCCACCCGCGTGTGCAGCAGGATCTGGGCAAGGCGCTTGCCCTGCTCGATAACGTCCTCAAGTCCAACGATCCTGCGGCGGTGCCATTCCATCCGCTGGCCCGCTTGCTTTCCGACAACTACATCGAGCGCGCCAAGCTGGAAAACCAACTCGACAAACAGGGGCAGCAATTAAAGGATAGCCAGCGCAAGGCAAGCGAACTCCAGGAAAAACTCGACAGCCTGGCTGATATCGAACGGACACTGACGCCGCGGTCGCGAACGACCCGGCCCGAAGGAGTCAAGCGATGATGGCGGCGCCATCCAAGGCGGTCGGTGCGCATGTGCTGGTGGTCGATGACGATGAGGATATTCTGCGCCTGCTGACCATGCGCTTGCGGGCGAGGGGGTTCCGGGTGTCTGCCGTTGGCTCGGCCGAGCAGGCGCTGGCCCAGATCGCCGTTGATCCGCCCCGGCTCGTCGTCAGCGATGTTCGTCTGCCCGGCCTGGATGGCCTGGCGCTGTTCGAAGAGATTCGCCGCACGCGGCCGACCTTGCCGGTCATTCTGCTCACGGCCCATGGCAATATTCCCGATGCCGTCGATGCCACCTCCCGCGGCGTCTTTGGCTACCTGACCAAGCCGTTCGATAGCCAGATACTGCTCGAAAAGATTGATCGCGCCCTGCAACTCTCGGCACCGACGCCCCATGTTGGCGAACTGCCACCCGTCACTGCCGAGGGTGACGATGCCTGGATGGCCGGTGTTATTTTCCGTAGCAGCCGCATGGCCGAGTTGATGGCCGAAGCCCGCATGATTGCCGCCTCTGATGCCAGCGTGCTGATCCGTGGCGAAAGCGGCTCCGGCAAGGAGGTTCTGGCGCGAGCCATCCACCGGGCCAGTCCGCGTGCCAAGGGGCCGTTTATCGCCATCAACTGCGGCGCCATTCCTGAACAGCTGCTCGAGTCGGAATTGTTTGGCCACGCCAAGGGGGCCTTCACCGGCGCCGCAACCAATCGCGTTGGTCTGTTTCAGGCGGCCAATGGCGGCACGCTCTTCCTCGACGAAATCGGCGACATGCCGCTGGCCTTGCAGGTCAAGCTGCTGCGCGTGTTGCAGGAACGTGTTGTCCGGCCGGTGGGTACGACCAAGGCCGAGCCGGTGGATGTCCGTCTGCTATCGGCCACCCATCGCGATCTGGATGCCGCCATGGCGCAAGGCCAGTTCCGCGAGGACCTCTATTACCGCCTCGATGTCGTTTCCCTGACCCTGCCGCGTCTCGATGAACGACGAGAAGACATTCCGCTGCTCGCTTCGCATTTTGTCCAATTGCTCGCCGGCAAATACGGCAAGCAGGTCAACGGCTTCGCTCCCGAGGCGCTGGAGGCCTTGGCGACCGCGGCCTGGCCGGGCAATGTCCGGCAACTGTTCAACGTCGTCGAACAAAGCTGTGCGCTGACTTCGACGCCATTGATCCCGCTAACGCTAGTCCAGCGCGCCCTGCGGGTGCCGGCCATGGATGCCTTGACCTACGCTGACGCCAAGCAGCGCTTCGAGCGCAATTACCTCGTCCAGCTGCTCAAGCTGACCGATGGCAATGTTGCCGATGCGGCGCGCATTGCCGAACGCAACCGCACCGAGTTCTACCGCCTGCTGCAAAAACATGACCTGACTCCGGCTATGTTCCGCAGCGATAGCGAAGTGGCCGCCGAACGCTGATCCGGCATGTTTTTTATACGTTCGGCCGGTGGCGCAGCCAGAAAATGGCTGTCGCCGTCACACGACTGGACAAGGCGGATTGTTTTGTCTTGTATTTATTATGTATTTGATTTTTATGTAATAAATAGGCGCTGGCACGAAGTTCGCAATAAGCATTGGTATTCATCAAAAAAGGGGATTCGCCATGCTTATTCGTAACTTCTTCGTCGCCAGTCTGGTCGCCTTCGCTACCTTTATCGGTCTGGCGCTTTCCGCCTTCGCCACCGATGACCCACAAGTGCTGGCTGCGGTGGTTGCTAACAACGAGGTGCTCGATAGCGCGCTGAGCGATAAAGTTGAGACCGTTCTGCGTACGGACGTCGGGCTTGCCGGCTCCAGATTGCGGGTGTTTTCGAAAGCTGCCGTGGTCACGGTGGCCGGCTCCGTTCCTGATGAGCATGCCTTGCGTCGGGCGCTGGATTTGGCCAGTGGCGTGCGCGGTGTGCGCGAGGTACGAAACGGAATGGAAGTCGATAGCCCAAAGTGAAGGGCGGGGGCGATTCAGGCAGTCAGCAAGGCTGGTTCAGGTTGATTCCAGCGTTACCAGCAATGCACCTTCATCCACTGTATCGCCCTCGGTGACATGGATTTCCAGCACCCGGCCGGCGTAGGGGGAGGGGATGTCCAGCGCCACCTTGCCGGTTTCCAGTGTCAGGATGTTGTCGTCCCATTCCACGACATCACCAACCTTGACCAAAAGTTCGAGAATAAACACATTGCCGCTCGCACACGAACCGCAACTTGACCAGCACTCCGGGTACTTCGGCATTCGGACGCAGACAGTAGACATCGCTTTTTTTCCTGAAAACCCTTGCATTCTACGCCAGCGTCCGTATAATGCGCCGCTCTGACAGTGCGCCCGTAGCTCAGCTGGATAGAGTACTTGGCTACGAACCAAGGGGTCGGGCGTTCGAATCGCTCCGGGCGCACCATTCAGAAATTAGACCAATCATTGGATTAGTCTGTTGTTTTTAGCAGTGCGCCCGTAGCTCAGCTGGATAGAGTACTTGGCTACGAACCAAGGGGTCGGGCGTTCGAATCGCTCCGGGCGCACCAGTTAAAAACATGCAAAAGCCACCTCGCGGTGGCTTTTTTGTTTTCTGCGCAGAAATTTGGTTTTCTTGTTTTGCTTGTCTTGGAAATGGATTTAAAGTCTTTGTAGCAGTAATCTTTGGGGAGTAGATTGGTAACGTAAAGGAGATTTCCATGCGCTACAGTGTATTTTTCGCATTGCTACTCTGTTCCAATATATCCAGCGCAGATGTGTTTACGTGTCACACGTCATCTGGAGAAACTGTTTATTCGGATATCCCTTGTGCCAAGGGCGCGGTGATTGAAAAAATAAGCCCTAGTGAATCGGATAGTGACCCCGCCACTGCCAAGCAAGAGCTCGAAAGACAAAAGGCGTACACAGCAAGGCAAGCTGCCGAAAATGCAAGAGAAAGGGCTGCAACAGGCCCTGCAATTCTTCCTGATTACTCCAGTCCCCCGCCGGCTTCGCCAGCGCCGACACCTCTTTCGCCGTCATCGTCGGGAGGGGGCACAACGCCACCCAGAGTACGGTAATTTTGGGTTGAGTTCTTTGCCGATATCACGGATTTAAGTTGTAAGACTCCGGCCCTTTGGTTCAACACCTTTGGTGCTTGATAGGTGTAATAGGAAAAGCCACCGGATCGGTGGCTTTTCCTGTTTCTGAGGCCGGTTATTTAATAAACCGCTGTTCGCCAGGATTGCTCCAGTGTCCGTGCAACAAAAGCGGTGGCGCCGACGGCCCCGTGGCATTCGGCAATCAATTTTTCTTCGGGTTTGATCCAGGCTTCCCTGGCCATACTGCAGATGAGCAGCTGGACGTCTTCGGCGGCGAGTTCGCGCAGGAAGGCGAGGATGGATTTTTCGCGGGTTGGGGTAGCGTAGCTATTGGCGGCGATGCCTTCGACCAGCCAGCGGGCGGCAGGGCCGGCGAAGTGGATTTCGACCTGACAGTCGAGGGCGCGGGCGGCGAGAGCGTGGACGAGCGGGGTGGTGATCAGTTCCGGGTGGTCCGGGGTGGCGGCCCAGATCAGGAAGGCGAGGTTTTCCGGGGCGGGCGGGTTATTGCGGCTCATCGAAGCTGGCCTCGGGTTCGATTTTCAGGATGTGGGCGCGGTAGGCGTTGGCATCGACCAGCGTGGCTGAGTCTTCTGGCCAGTTGGTTGGTCTGGCGCGGGCCATCCAGCCGGCGTCGTAGGGGGCCTTGTTGACCACGGCCGGGCGCTCTTCAGCGGTTTCGTTGCCTTCGAGCAGGACGAAGGAAATCGGGGCGTGGACGGCGAGCACGGTCTTGCGAGATTCGATGGTGCCCATGCCGCGGCCGATTTCGATTTCGGCGCCGTTGGGCTTGGCGGTGAAGGCGATGATTTCGCCGGCCAGAAAAATGCCGAAACTGGTGGCGCCGATCAGGACTTCACCGTTGTCGCCGGGCAGCACCCACATGTCGTAGCGGGGGCTGTAGAGGCGGTCGTCGGGGATGCTGCCGGTGAAAGGGGTGTGGGCCATTTAGCAGAGGAAAAATGGCGGAAGGAAGCAGGAGTCGAACCTACCCAAGCCTGTTTGACAGGCCCTGACGGTTTTGAAGACCGTCCGTCCCACCGGGGAACGATTCCTTCCGTTGTTCATGAACCGAATTGCTC
>Ga0316604_10000297_pt1 | contig 68851 bp, 69 predicted proteins | sample OWC_soil_day20_C_FD_207650 | JGI IMG/M metagenome (GOLD analysis project Ga0316604, IMG submission 207650) | Wetland soil microbial communities from Old Woman Creek delta, Ohio, United States - OWC_soil_day20_CT | ecosystem: Environmental > Terrestrial > Soil > Wetlands | place: USA: Ohio... | reverse complement strand
TTGTGTAGAGTTTTTCATAGCAGTTTAATTTTACACCGAGAGGCAGGTTCTTCGGAACCCGCCTCTTGTATTTTTTTACAAAAAAAAGAAACTGTCCCAATTTTTCTTATTGAGACAGCCCCTTTTTGTTGACGAATGGGGACGTTCCTTTTTCGTCAACTTTTACTGCGGGCATTTTTTCTAAGAATTGTTTTGCTGGAAATTGCAGGTATTCATTCATGCATGCCGAAGTTTTTTAAAAAAGGGTATTTTTGGGATAAGCTTTGCCCTGGAGACGGAGGAAACAAGGATGACAGAAGATGGGAAAAAGAGGCTTGTGTTTATTTTAGTATTGGCCATACTGATTGTCGGTGGCAGTTTCTATTTTTATGATCAGAAAAGCAAAGTTAATGAAGTGACAATGAGCCCGCCATCATCTTCGGACCTTATCGTGTCATCTACTCAGTCTGAAAAGGATGAGATTGTAGTGTATATCAGTGGAGCGGTGAATAAACCGGGTATCCTGCGTGTTCCTGCCGGCAGCCGCGTGGTGGATGTAGTAGATGCCGCCGGCGGTTTAGCACCGGGCGCTGATCCAAGCAAGGTAAATCTGGCCAAAGTTGTTAAAGATGGTACGCATGTGAATGTTCCTATAGGAAAGCTGGTGACAGATAAAAAAATAGGAACTGCTGTGAATAGTTCCTCCGGCCAAAGCCAGACTTCCAGTAAGAGAAGTTCGTCCGGCGGCGAAATGGTTAACATTAATTCTGCAGACAAAAATGAATTGGATAAACTGCCTGGAATTGGACCGTCATTGGCCGACCGCATTGTTGAATATCGCCAGGAAAACGGAAGTTTTAGAGATCTTAGCGAATTAAAGAATGTTGCGGGCATCGGTGAAACGAAATTCAACCAGATCAAGGATAAGCTTTCCTTGTAGGTGGTGTAGAATCGAAATTAAGTCATGATATAGGAAATTAAGTCGCAAATTTACCTTGGTATTCCTTTCCTGGCGGGGTATCTCACGCGGCGATTTTTGCTGCCTGCTAAAGGTCGCGACTGGTATGAGAATACCTTTATTCCTAAGATCAGTCCTCTGGCGCTGATTTCTCTGCTATTTACCATTGTAATTATGTTTTCACTTAAGGGCAGCTATATTGTGAAATTACCGATGGATATGGTGCGGATTGCTATTCCGTTGATTATTTATTTCGCAGTCATGTTTTTGATTTCGTTTTTGCTGAGTTGGCGAATGGGAGTCAATTACGAGCAAACCACTACCTTGTCCTTCACGGCTGCCAGTAATAACTTCGAACTCGCCATTGCAGTTGCGGTAGCTATTTTTGGTATTAATTCCGGCGAGGCGTTTGCTGCGGTGATCGGGCCGCTGATTGAGGTGCCGGTGATGATTGGTTTGGTGAATGTAGCCCTGTATTTCCGAAAATATTTTACAGCGCATCCGCAAAACTAAGTGAGGCGAAGTTTATAATCAACGACATCGTGCAAAGTATGTCGGCATTGATGCATGTGAGGTGTGAGTATGATTGTAAAAGCCATCTCTAATTTGAATTTACTTAAGGTATTCGATGAAACCACTCTAAAAACATATTATGGCTGTAATCAAGAGTGGTATGGTACAGAAAGGCGACGTCTTTCGGGATGTGGTCCTTCTGCGGCAGCGACTATTATCTGTTATTTAAATCATACTAGGTCTGTTGTTGGATTGAGACAAAGTTTTAACAGCAAAAAAAGCTGCCTGTTGCTTATGGAAGAAGTTTGGGAATATGTTACTCCAACATCAGAAGGAATATCTACAACTAAAATGTTATTTAATGCCGTACTTAGCTACATGAAAGCAAAGGGCTTCAATGTCGAATATGGTTTTTTTGACTTGACTAAAGATAAGTCGCGTCGTCCTGCAATACTCAAAGTAATAAATTTTATAGAAGAGGCACTGTTAAAAGATACGCCTGTCGCATTTCTGAATTTATGTAATGGCGATGTGAAAAACCTTGATTCTTGGCATTGGATTACGATCGTCTCATTGGAATATACAGAGGATAGAAACAATGTATTCGTAACCGTTTTGGATAGAGGGCAGGTTAAGAAGATTGACCTTGCATTATGGTACAATACTACAATGCTTGGCGGTGGATTTGTATATTTCACAACATCATCTTCTGTTGATGTTGTGAAATATTGATAAAAACTATAACGTGCTAGAAGTTGTAAGCGCAAGGGAGCATGCTAAATGATAGACAATGAGTGGGATTTTGAACAAGTGTATGCTAGTTTTCAACCCAAAATTCATGCATATTTAACACGTCTTATTGGTGCTAAGGAAGCGGAAGATTTGACCCAGGAGGTTTTTATAAAGGTCGGCAAATCATTAACGACTTTCCGCAAGGAATCTCAATTGTCCACCTGGATTTATCGTATTGCGACCAATGAGGCGATTGACAGGATGCGGAAACCTTTTTTTCAACGCGAATTAACCACGGGACATGAGGTTTTGAGTCACAAAGAAGCTGAAGTTATAGAAACTGGGATCAATAATATAAACTCATTAAAAATTACTCTCTCACCCGAAGAAAAAGTTATTCGTCGTGAAATGAATGAGTGTATTCAGGGAATTATTCAGGACCTTCCTGATAATTACCGGATGGTTGTTGTTCTGAGTGAGCTGGAAGGATTGCAAAACAAAGAAATTGCTGAAATTTTGGGAGTAAACTTGGACGTGGTAAAAGTACGTCTTCACCGTGGGAAGGCAAGGCTGAAAAAAGAATTTTTAAACCATTGCAATTTTTCCTGGGATGAGCACAATGAACTGACCTGCGACACGAAAGATTCTGATAAACAGTAATTTATTTTGAGGAATACAGCGATAGTCTTTATTTTTAGTGTATCTTTTTTGCCTTCTATTTCGTCTATACTAATGAAAGGAGGTGAAATGTATGAATCTTGATAGTCGGATAATAGAACTTATTGCTATAGGGGTATCGGTAGGAGTAAACTGCCAACCTTGCTTGCAATATCATGTTGCTAAAGCCAAAGAAAATGGAGTCAGCGAGCAAGAAATGCAAGAAGCGATTAATGTAGGGAAAACGGTTAGAAAAGGTGCCGCATACAATATGGACCAATATATTGCAAATTTGGGTGAAACTTCTTCTGTCCCGCAACCAGCAGACAAGAGCTGTGAGTGTGGTTGTTCATGATAATAATTTGTCACATTAGGTTGAAAGGCTAGGTATAAGGAAAAACAGGCATAGCCTTTTTATTCACACACGCATAGTATATGCCTGTCTAAAAACATAATGAAGAACGCCTGCAAAATTAAACAGAATTTTGCAGGCGTTTTTGCAGAATTGGACTAAAAGTTAAGCTCATTAAAATATTTGACCCATATTGACATTTAAGAAGGTATGATTTTATAATACATATATGGTATATACATAGATGTAAGATGTATAAGGCGGTGTAAGTTTTGAAATATGAATCCAAGGAGTACTGGGCAAGTCTCATCAAGATGAGTCTATCACGTTTTTTTATTTTACATGTACTACATAGGCACGCTCTCCATGGGTATGAAATTACTAAGCAGGTTGCCAATATTACTGGTGGATGTTGTGCTCCGACTGAAGGAAGTCTATATCCGGTGCTAAAAGAATTCGAGGAGAATGAATTGGTACAAGTTGAGGTCCAAGTGGTTGCGGGGCGGGAAAGAAAGGTCTACACGATAACAGCAAAGGGAGACCGTGCATATGAAGTGGCTGGCCAGGCATGGAGTGAGGTGGCAAATTATATTTTACAGGCTGTAAACGGAAATCATTGAGTATTGCAGGCCGTAAGAGAAGAGAAGACATTTGTTGCTCTGTTCAGCAGTAATCACATTGTCAAAAGGAGAGATGGATTTTGTCGAAAGAAGACAAGGCGTTGAACCCACAAAGCTCGAAAATTTTGTCGAAAGAAGATAAATTTTTAAGTTGGAAAAACATCCGGGTTTTGATTTATGGCTTAGTATTATGTTTTATCTACAGTCAATTGGATCCGTTTGCCAACTGGTTTACTTATAAAGTGCTTGGGTTTGCGAACGACAGCCACCTGGGAGGCGCTATCGCTTTCTTTATCGCTGATGCTCCGAAAGTCTTGATACTTCTGATCATCATTACGTTTATCGTTGGTGTTGGCCGCACCTTTCTATCACCTGAACGTATACGCGCGATATTGTCTGGGCGCGGGGAAGTTGCGGGGAATATTCTCGCTGCACTCGTGGGCATTCCTACCCCATTTTGTTCTTGCTCTGCAATTCCTTTATTTCTGGGTTTTCTACAATCAGGAATACCTATTGGCGTTGCGATGGCCTTTCTCATCTCCTGCCCTGTGGTCAATGAGATCGCGCTTGCCCTTCTCTTTGGCTTGTACGGCTGGAAGATCGCTGCTCTGTACGCCTTGCTGGGAATGACAAAAGCTGTAATTGGAGGGTTAATTATTGCACGAATCCATCCAGAACGCTTTCTGGAGCCCTGGGTGACGGAACTTTTAGCTAGAGATTCAAAGCGCTCGTTGAGGGAAGAAGACAGTGAGCTTTTGCATTTGACATGGGAAGACAGGATCGCGGATGGGAATAAAGCAGTGCGTGAAATACTTGCCAGTGTATGGCATTATCTCATTGGTGGTATAGCTTTGGGGGCAGCTATCTATGGCTATATGCCCGTTGATTTTGTTAGTGAATATATGGGCAAAGAGGCGTGGTGGAATGTGCCAATTGCGGTTCTACTAGGGGTACCGCTTTATGCCAGTGCCGTCGGCGTGATTCCCATTATTCAAGCGTTTATCATTAAAGGCGCTGCGCTTGGAACTACTCTTGCTTTTATGATGTCTGTTATAGGTATCTCCATTCCGGAGTTGATGATGCTGCGGAAAGTTATCAAAATGCCGCTCATCGGGATATTTGTCGGTATTGTGGCACTGGGATGTGTAGTGATTGGGTATGTGTTTAACGCATTAATATAGCAGAAATTCAATAAATTTTGTGCCTTGAGCACAGCGAAAGGGAAGTGAGTTACTATGATGGTTAAAGTTTACCAATCATGTTGCGGTGGAGAGAAGGTTCTTGATACAGTTAATGAGGCCATTCGATTGTCTGGGACAGTCGCACAGGTTGAGACGGTGAATGATATGATAGAGGTAGCAAAAGCCGGGATTATTTCAACGCCGGCGATTACAATCAATAACCGGGTAGTAGCAAGTGGAAGAGTGCCAAAGGTGCAGGATTTAGTTACTATACTGATTAATGCCGCTGCAAAAGAAACTTGATGACTTCGCTCTTGAAATCAAGGAAAGTCTTTGCGAGTCTTATGGTGATGTCTGTGGTGAAGAAGTCGACTGTCGGGTATGGATCAGGCAGGGGTAGGAAAACACTACGCTACTGAAGGCTATGATGGTCGACGCGATACTAAGAAGTGTATATACTGGGAGTCAAACTCCGCCACAAGTTAAAGGAGACATGCCTGACAATCTGAAAAAATGCTTTCAAGCAAAAGAAATAAATGACAAAATAAAAAACGCCTGCGAAATTCGAAAGAATTTTTTCAGGCGTTTTTGCAGAATCTGAATATTTTTATTTCCTGTTATACACCATATAGTTTATAACAGGTGGTGCAGAATTCCAGTATGGGCTTCGCTCACAAAGCCGCTTCATAATGTTACAGCTTTTCAGAAATTGATTGCGTCATCTGGTTTACTAGCTCAGTAGTCACAACAGTTTGTCCCTTTACAACGCCCAGTTCAGTCAAAAATATAGTTTGCGGAGTAATTCCAATATTTTCAATAATTTTCTTAGCACAACCGACAGGGCAATCGTCAATGGTCAAGACCGTTTCGACCTCTTTAGCGGCATCAATGAAAGAGGCGAAGTCGGCTCCGATCCCGGCAAGACAGCTACCGCTAGTTTTGGCATACCCATCTTTGCGCAGCTTCAGAGTGACCTGATCCGCCAAGTAAAATTCGAAAATTAGTTTCTTTAAAAAACAGTTGCATAAAGAAACTAATTATGGTATCGTTTTTTTAGGGGGGAAGATGACCATGAATCTTATTCGATCAAGTCAACGACTTAGAGAAGGCACGCGTTTGCTACTGCGCAAACTTGGCATTTTTGAACGGGATGAGGCGTTATGTTGTGGCGTAACTTATGCGCAATGTCATGCAGTTGTAGAGGTAGGAAGGAAAGAAACGCTATCGCTTAATGAACTGGCAGAACTATTAAATCTCGATAAAAGCACTGTCAGCAAAACCGTCGATCAGCTTGTAAAAAACGACATTATGTTGCGTGAACCGGGACAAAAAGACCGGCGTTATGTGACATTAACTCTCACAACCGAAGGTTATGAGCTATTCCAAAGCATCGAAAAGCGAATGGAAGCATATTTTACTGAAATTTTAGACTCTATACCGGAGAATAAGCGGGAGCAAGTGATAGAGGGCGTTCAGATTTTGTCAGATGCTATGCAAAAAACAGAATGTTGGTGTAGGGAGCGAAAGTAAATGTTTGAATCTTTATCAGACCTGCTAGTGTATGGTTGGCTTGGCTTTTCTTCCGCCGATCGTTTGGGAGCGGCACTTCATTTTTTTGTGGCGGATACACCTAATATCATTGTCTTGCTCACAGTCGCAATTTTTATTATTTCTGTGATACGATCCTATTTTCCACCAGAGAAAACCCGGGTATTTTTAAGTCGTCGCCATTCTCATTTGGGAAATATACTAGCAGCATTGATTGGAATTATTACTCCTTTTTGTTCCTGTTCCGCTGTTCCTCTGTTTATCGGGTTTATTGAAGCGGGAGTTCCGCTAGGTGTTACGTTTTCATTTTTAATCGCATCACCCATGGTCAATGAAGTGGCTCTGATTTTGTTGCTGGGATTATTTGGTTGGAAGATTGCTCTGATTTACATGACCAGCGGCGTCGTGATTGCTATATTGGCTGGAATTATTCTGGGAAAACTTAATCTGGAACATTTGTTAGAAGAGTATGGCGCAATACCACAAGCAGAATGCGCTATATTAAATCCTGCGTTTTCGCAGCGTTGCCGCAATGCAGTGCAATTCACTATCGAATTGTTAAGATACATTACTCCGTATATTGTACTGGCGATCGCTATTGGCGGTTTTATTCATGGTTTTGTCCCAGAAGATTTTTTAACCCGGTATGCGGGAAAAGATAATTTCCTTGCGGTTCCTATGGTAGTGGGAATTGGCGTTCCACTCTACAATAGTGCAGGTGGAATGGTGCCGATCGTATATTCATTAATCGAAAAGGGACTTCCATTAGGGACAGCTCTGGCGTTTATGATGGCGGTATCTGCAATCAGTTTTCCAGAAATGATCATCTTGCGGAAAGTACTCAAAGTAAAATTGATTGCTATTTTTGCCGGAATATTGACGTTTGCGATCATTTTTACCGGCTATTTGTTTAATATAATTACCTGATGGGGGTGCAAGATAATGAATCAGAACAATCATAGTGAATTATATACCATCCGTCATGCGCAGCCCAGTGATATCGAACAAATTAAAAGTATTTTACAAGTGAATGACTTACCGGTCGTGGGAGTTGCGCAGCATTGGCAAAATTTTTTGGTTGCGGATAAGCAAAATTGTATTCTTGGTGCTTTAGGGACTCATTATGATGGCAAAAAAGCACTTCTTCGTTCTTTTGTCGTAATCGGCAGTCAAAGAAATAGCGGCATTGGCAAAGCCTTGCTCCAGAGAATGCTGCTGGAAATGCAAAGACGGGGGATCAAGGAAGTGTTCTTATTGACGGAAACGGCGGCAAATTATTTTATGCGAGAGGGTTTTACTGAAATCTGTCGTGCTGAACTACCACAGATTTTGTTGGAAGAATCGGGCCTGGGTCAAGCATGTCCTTGCAGCAGCCAGTGTTTAAAGCGTCAATTATAAAATGAAATCGGAGGGAAATCGAATGGAAGAGAAATTAAAACAGTTTGCTTTGCAAAACGGTGCCCATATCATCGGATTTGCGGATGCGGCTGCATTTACTGATGCCCCGGAAGGGTTTCGGCCTATGGACATCATGCCAACGGCGAAAAGCGTCATTGTTTTAGGTATTGCCATGTCGAAAGGGACGGTTCTTTCCGGCAATAAATGTGTGTACACGGCCCAGGGCGAGGTTATTGTCAGAGAATTGGATGTTTTAGCAAATAAGGTGGCTTTTTTTATTGAGCAGCAAGGAGGAGCGGCTGTACCAATCCCGACGGATGCTCCCTATTTTCATTGGGAAGAGGAAAGAAAATACGGCAGAGGTATTTTTTCGCACCGGCATGCGGCTGTTAAAGCAGGACTTGGTGTGATTGGCAAAAGCAGTATGTTCCTTAATCCACAATTTGGCAGCAGGGTTACGCTGGTGTCCGTGTTGACTGACTTGGTTTTATCGATAAATACATTACAGACAGAGGGAATTTGTCCTTCAGCATGTAGGCGATGTATAGAAAATTGTCCCGTTGGTGCGTTGAACGGCGATGGAACGATTGAACAAAAACTCTGCCGCAGTAATGCTGGCACAAAATCAGCACGAGGTCATGAATTAACAAATTGTTGGAATTGCCGGATTGTATGTCCTGCAAATTAAAGTATATATTCTTATAAACATATGGATAGAGATACTTACAAATATAATTATTTTTGTAGCTATATTTATTAATACAAATGTAATTACAAAATATAACACAAAAGGAAAGTTCTAAATATGGCGAGAGCTAAACGGGTAACCTACTAGCTCAGAACTTAAAAAAACAATTGAATCAAATTGTGTAAAAACAATAATAATTTTGTTGGTGGATATTCTGGCAAAGGGCGCGAAAGACGCATTGGCCGTGATTGCTTTGCCGGAATATTATCGGCGTCGGTTGCGAAGCACTAACAGGGTAGAGCGGATCAACAAAGAAATCGTATAATATTGACGCTATCTTAAATGTGTGTTGTTAGTTGGTTATCAGGATTAACCGGTATGCATTGGATGATGTGTTGAAAATTTGAGAAAAATATGTTTGAATAATAATACAAAATATAAGATCAAAAATTTCACAACTTAATTTCGTTTATACAGTGGTGTAGAATCGAAATTAAGTTGTGAAATTGGAATTTGATTTTTTCTTAATTTCCAGACCCCAGGACTAGGAAGGAAATTTGTGTGCAAGTATGTAATTTAATATAAAATTCATATGCAGGCCGTTACTTTTTACTTATTTTTTCGGTTAGCATACTGGAGTAAGCAATGAATTACCTAGGTGGATTTCGTTCAGTTTGCCAGATGAAAAATTAACAGGAGGGAATATTATGCGAAAAAAGATTATCGTGTTGCTAGCTGTTATGGGGCTATTATTAACCTCATCTGTTGTTTTTGCCGAAACAACTACTGCTTGGTCACCTAGCTATAACGGCGCCTACTTCCAATATGTAAATATTAACGGCGGTAGCGACTGGGATGGACTGCGTTGGTATAACGGAAAAACGAATAAAGTAGAGATAACTTATACAACTAAATTGAGTAATGGCGGCGTAGTCACCCGGGTAATAAATTTAGGTGGTGGTGAGACCAGTCAACCTCCCACTGCTATTGCAGCAGGGGAACGAGTATCTTCGGTAACTGTAAAATAGTAATTCACTTGGTGCTAATGAATGAAATATTTTAAGGTGATAAAGGAGATCGTTATAATGACGGAAAAAACTAAAAATTATGTTTTGCCAATGGTCGCTAGATATTATTTGACTATGTTGCAACAATGCAGACGCACGATTATTATAGCATTTATTTTGTTGCTGATTTCTGGTAGTTCCGTTGTGAGCGCTAGTGGAAGCGATGGGTTCATGAATATTCCATGGGGAACCAGTCGTGGTGAGGTAGCCAAAAGAATGGCTGAACTAAATTTTCCTAAGGATCCTGAATCGAATGCTAAAAGAGATATTTTTGAGGGAATGTTTGCCGGACATAAAGCATATTTGACTTTTCGGTTTATCAACGATGTTTTTTATAGCGGTGGTGCGCTTTTTATTGATACATATCGTACTTACGGGGACGGTGGTAATGGAATTATAGATTATTATTTCAAAGATTTCGAGACGCAGCTTATAAAAAAATATGGCAACCCTTCGAAGCGACCATATGACGATTCTTATTATTGGAATATTGAAGAGCAAGGAACTCGCATTGAGATCAAGTTAGGGAAAAATTATCCACAAAAAGGCGGTGATAATGGGAGAGTATTTGTTAATTACGATAATCAAACCTTTTATGAAAAACAAAAGCAGTATGTTACAAATCGCGATTTGTAAGAAATTTTATGCTCGGAGAGCGGAAATTAAAATATTGTGGTCGTGTAAGTAGGATAAGTATATTTTCTGCTTACGCAATAAAGGCCGTCCCGCGAGAATTCGCGGGACGGCCTTTGATCAGTTATTGAGAGGGTGGATACCACGCAGTTTTCCATTGTTGCATCATGGCAATTTCTTTCTGCTGGGAAGTGATGATCGACTGAGCCAAGTTAATAATTTCCTGGCGTTCGGAATTTTTTAATGCCATATTCGCCATGTCGATCGCTCCCTGATGATGGGGAATCATGTTGTCCAGAAACCAAAGATCAACATCCATTTTCATCATGCCAGGCATTTGACCGGGCATCATTTTCATCATTCCGCTCTGCTCCATTTTCATCATGCCCGTCATATCTCGCATCATACCAGGATGGGTTGCAAGTGGCTGGGTGTTGAACCACTGGGTTCGCCAGTCTTGCATCTGTTCAATTTCTTGCAATTGCGCTTGAATAATGTCATTACCCAGAGTTTTCATCTCGGAACGCTGGGAATGCATGATCAGCATGCGGGACATCATAACCGCTTGTTGATGATGAGGGATCATATTGTCCAGAAACCACTTGTCAAAGGGAGATTGACCGTCCCACTCCGGTGCAGTCATGGACATCATAGGCATTGGCGCCATTGCATGATTATGGTGTGAAGCTGCGTAAGTGGTGGACCCAAGAAGCCCCAAGGATAAGATTGAAATCAAGAGTATCTGAGTAAGTCTCTTTAACATCGTCAATTCCTCCTCGATAATATTTGGTTACTTCTGTTCTTGTCGTAATTTCGGTTTGCCTATAGTAGCGACAGGAATGGTGGAAAAACGAGCAGCGTTGCGAGCGCATATAAAATGACTGTCCAAATGATAAAAGTTCGTTCTTGTACTTCTTGACCGGAAAAAAGTTTGCTTAGAATAAACCAGGCCAAAAACCAAGTGATCAGGCCGACGGTTTGTTTTCCGGAGAATGGACCGATACCGGCATGAAAAGTCAATGCTTTTCCTACAGGACCGCCAGAACCTCCAGTAATGTCAGCTAACATATGTGATAAGGAAAGGCCAAGCAATCCAATCCCGCTCGCCAAAAAAGCGACCGCACATTTTGCTTGCTTAATTTTAATATCGGCAGACATCAGAATACCTCCTTATTCTCACTATTCGCTTCTAGACGGCTTTCGCTTTGGTAATCATTGCGCCGAGACCCAGCGCGATGAAAGTATAAAGAATTGCTGCATAAAGGGCAATTCTCACAGTATTACGGGCCCATGTACTTTCAAACCAATCTTCACTCATTGTAAAGACAACATAAGCGATGACCACAGCCAACGGGAATGTAAACAAAGCGATGAATTCTTTTAATTCCATGCCCAAGGTATGATAATAATACATGTCATTGGCTCTCAGCCAAGGTTGGACTCCGTCTTTTGCCCGATAGGCGATGTAGATTGCATTCCCATAGGCAATGCTGAGAAATGAAAAAATCACCATTGCGATGGAGCCTTTCTTGAGTCTTTCGAATGCTTCCGGTGATTTGTTGTTGACGGCTTCCACCGCCCAGATGAAGACACCAAACAGCAGGAACCCGAACAAACCATGGAGGGCTGCAGAAAAGTCATAAGGACCACTGCCAATCAGTTTGAAATAATCTAACATATCTTTCTCCTCCTTGCGTGTTATCACTAAAAAAGAGAATCGTTTTACAATATTATTATCGCATGCATAATAAATTATCGCAATATTAAGAAAATAATATCGGATTATTCAAAAAAACAGTATTCATTATGATAGAATTCTGAGCAAGGTAAAGAAAGGTTATTTCAAATTGTCATTGCGGAGTTTTTCAGAATAGCGTACGATGAAAGTGAGAATATTCTTAAAAAGGAGGAGGGCTAAATGGGCTATGGAATGATGGACGAAAGATGGTTTGGCGGAGGGATTTTTATGTTACTCATTTGGGTAGCCATCATCGTCGGTGTTTTTTATCTGGTTCGGTTGCTGATAACCCAATCGCGAGCAACTGCGCCGCCAGAGGATAGCGCTCTTGAAATTTTAAAGAAACGTTACGCGCGCGGTGAAATTAGCCGTGAAGAATTTGAAAAAATGAAGGCAGATATTTCATAGGAGGATCGTCATGAAAGTCATGTACACCTGTCCTATGCATCCTGAGATAGAGCAAGACCATCCAGGATATTGCCCTAAGTGTGGGATGACTCTGGAATTGCAAACACCCATAGCTGGAATAGATGCTGCAGAAACTGTTGAATTAAAGGATATGAGTAAGCGGTTTTGGATTGGAGCCGCATTGGCATTGCCGGTGTTTACCCTTGCTATGGCGCATGTCGTTCCGGGCTTGGACATGCAGTCTTGGGTAAATAGTGATGTTTCACGGTGGGTTCAGTTTGTGCTTAGCATACCGGTTATCTGGTGGGCCGGATGGCCATTTTTTGTGCGCGGTTGGCAGTCGCTTTTGACGCGGAATTTGAATATGTTTACTTTAATTTCGATTGGCGTTGGTGCAGCCTTCGCTTACAGTACCGTGGCAATGCTTGCGCCAAACATTTTTCCACCGTTGATGAAGCACGAAGGAATGGTCGCGATCTATTTTGAGGCAGCAGCAGTCATTGTGGTACTGGTTCTCCTTGGACAAGTGCTTGAACTCCGTGCTCGCAGTCGCACTGGCAATGCCATAAAAGCACTGCTGAATTTAGCGCCGCCCACAGCACGATTGGTAGTTGAACAAGGAGATCAAGAGATTTCACTCGACAAAATAAAAGTTGGTGATTTGCTGCGAGTTGTTCCCGGGGATAAGGTGCCTGTCGACGGTGTGGTGGTTGAAGGACATTCCAGTGTGGAAGAGTCCATGATCACCGGTGAACCATTGCCGGTGGAAAAAACTGCTGGTGACAAAGTAACAGGTGGAACCGTCAATGGTTCGGGCAGTTTTGTTATGCGAGCCGAACGGATCGGGCATGACACGTTACTCGGGCAGATCGTGACTATGGTTGCCGAAGCCCAGCGAAGCCGTGCGCCCATTCAGGGTCTTGCCGACAAAGTAGCCAGCGTGTTCGTTCCAACCGTATTGGCCATTTCAGCAATCACTTTTATTGTATGGATGATATTTGGCCCCGAGCCTCGTCTAGCTTACGCTATTGTCAATGCGGTCGCAGTTCTTATCATCGCCTGCCCCTGCGCTCTTGGGTTGGCCACACCAATATCTATCATGGTCGGGGTTGGACGTGGAGCACAGGAAGGGGTGCTCGTAAAAAACGCCGAAGCATTTGAAAGGCTGGAGAAAATTGACACACTAGTTATAGACAAGACAGGGACCCTTACCGAGGGGAAACCTAAGATCACGGATATTATTCCGATTGATAGGTACACTGAGCAGGATATTTTACGGCTTGCGGCTTCGTTGGAGCTAGTTAGTGAACACCCTCTTGCTGCTGCAATTGTGTTGGGCGCAAAAGCGAAAGGGATTGCAACCGAACCTTTAAAAGATTTTCGTTCGGTGACGGGTGGCGGAGTGATTGGCTCTGTTGACGGACGAGAGGTGATCATTGGCAAACCGGCCTTCCTGCGTGATGAAAAAATTTCCGGTTTGGATTTGCTTGAGAAATCTGCATTGCAACTCCAGGATGAAGGGAAAACCGTGATATATGTGGCAGTAAACGGCAAACTGGCTGGCATTATTGCAGTCGCCGATCCTATTAAAGCTACTACCGCAGATGCCATAAATGAACTTCATGCACTTGGACTAACCATTGTTATGCTCACCGGCGACAATCATCGCACTGCTGCGGTGGTCGCTAAGACACTTAATCTTGATGCGCTGGAGGCGGAAATTGAACCTGCCGGCAAAGTAGAGCACGTGAAAAAGTTACAGAGTCAAGACAAACACGTTGCGATGGCCGGTGACGGGATCAATGACGCTCCCGCTCTCAGTGAAGCGGAAGTTGGTATTGCGATGGGCACGGGTACCGACGTGGCAATGCAAAGTGCAGGCATAACACTTGTTAAAGGCGACCTCCTTGGCATAGCCAAAGCCATTCGCCTTAGCCGATATACAATGAGAAATATCAGACAAAATTTGGTATTTGCCTTTATCTACAATGTATTGGGAATTCCAGTAGCTGCAGGAATTCTTTATCCGTATTTTGGCCTGCTGCTGAGTCCGATCATTGCCGGTGCTGCGATGAGTTTAAGTTCGGTATCGGTCATTGGCAACGCTTTGCGATTGCGTGGGATTAACCTTGGAGCTAAATTGAAAGGAGGTGAAGTTATGGACAAAGAAAAAACATCTGAACAAAAGCCCATATACACTTGTCCAATGCATCCGGAGGTGCAGCAAGACCATCCTGGCAACTGTCCAAAGTGTCATATGACTTTGGAATTAAAAAAGTTGTCTTGACAAGTAGGGCACTATAATTGAAAGTCCCACTCCGGTACAGTCAGTCCGCTGTTTTTAATGATCTAAGTTCAATTTGGTTAGACGGTATGTGATATGGTAATATTCTACATTTATCCCTTCGGATCGAAGTATATTTGCAATTTTTCTTGGCCCATAGCCTTGAGTTCTCAAGGCTACTATTTTTTTATCGATATATTGGTTGGAACTAAAATGTTTTTGTGGCGATGATATTTTGTAAGTTGATGTGGGGGGGCATGAAATATTCACAACGATGTCTTGGGGAATATGTTGGTTATCTACAACAACATTTAAAGGAGTTGATTGATCAACAACGTTAAATATTGGAGGTGCTGCAGCATCAACTGAAGCATTGACAGCGTCACGAAATTGACGAATATTTCGCGGGTAATTGGAAGATATCAGCATATCCGTGGCTGAAGGAGTCACGGATAATTTTAAATTAATCCCATAAATTTTTTTTGAGGATTCCTCATATTGTTTAAGAAAAACTTGCAGCATAGCCTGTTTTTCTTCGTTAGGACGATTTCGTAAAGGTTCTAAATGCAACGTATATTTAGCCAAGCGCTGGTACAGTTCAGGCATTAATTCCTTTTGCAGATCTTTAGTGGAGGCTGCAATGATAATAACATTTAGTTTTTTGCCTGTTCGGCCACCGACTCTTCTCAGCACACCTTCTTCAATGATTTTTAATAACATCGTCTGATGGGGACCAAGAGCATGTGCTTCATCGAGAAATATAATTCCTTCGTCGGCTAACTCGAGCAATCCTTGTTTGTCAATTGCTCCAGTGAAAGAACCTTTTTCTGAACCAAAAATCTCTATTGCAGCAATATCAGGGTTTGTAAATTGGCCACAGTTGACATCAATAAATGGTGCATCGTTGCGCAATACTTTTATTCGTTTGGCAAATTGATAGATTGTTTTAGCAAAAACTGACTTTCCGGTTCCTGTTTCGCCAGTAATGATGCAATGACGAGGGCCGCCCAATGATGCGATGCAGCGCTGAGCTTGTAACGTTGCGGGACGGGGAACAGCAAACCGGAGTTGTGTTTAAGAAAGATGATAAGATCGCGATTGCTGAAAAATTAGCGGAAGCCGGGGTGCATCGGATCGAAGCCGGGATGCCTGCTGTTTCCAAAGATGATGAGGCGGCTATCAAAGAAATAGTAAAACGAAATCTTGGTCCCAAAATTTTTGCTTTTGGCCGGTGTATGATTGATGATGTAAAACGCGCTGTAGATTGTGGGGTAGATGGAATTGTAGTGGAAGTTCCTTCGAGTGAACATGTTATCAAACATGCGTATAAGTGGCCGCTGGAAAAAGCGGTAGATCTTTCAATCAAAGCAACCAGGTATGCAAAAGAAAATGGGCTTTATACGGTCTTTTTCCCGATTGATGGGACAAGAGCTGATATTGACTGGTTTTTGACGTTAATAGAGAGAATTGCGAAAGAGGGTCATATGGATGCCTTAGCGGTAGTAGATACATTTGGCGGATGTTCACCGCATGCCATGCCATATTTGATGAAAAAAATAAAACAACGCATCAATAAACCACTGGAAACCCATTTCCACGATGATTTTGGCCTTGCATCTGCGAATACTATTCTGGGTTTAGCTGCCGGTGCGAATGTTGCTCATACGACAGTTTCTTCTATGGGCGAGAGAGCCGGAAATGCTTCCTATGAGGATGTTACTATGGCACTGCTGACGATGTATGGCGTTGATATTGGCATTAAAACAGAGAAGATGTATGGGATATCTAAAATGGTTCGACACCTAGCAGGCATGTCAATTCGAAATAACCGAGGTATCGTTGGGGATAGCATCTTCAAAGTAGAATCTGGTATTGTTGCAGGATGGGCGAAGAATTGTGGCATGGAAAATGTTTTAGAATTGTTTCCGTATCGCTGGGACTTGGTTGGGCATGATCCGTATGAGGTTGTATTGGGCAAAAATAGCGGTGGCGATTCTGTGAAAATCTGGCTGGAACGTTTAGGAAAAACGGGTTCAAATAATTCGAATTTGGTAGTGTCAGAGGATAAAATTCTTGAAATAGTTCAAAAAGTCAAAGAACAGTCCTTCAAGAATAAAGGGTTGTTAAGTCTTAGCGAATTCGAGATTATTTTGAACAATTCACTTTAAAATTAATAAATTAGCCGTCTTAGAACGGTGAAATAGGTTAGCAATTTAATGCAATAACCGGGCGGAGAGTCAAATTGGCTTTCCCTCCGGTTTATCTTTTTGCAGCCCAACTTTGTAGTAGTTCAAAAATTTTTTTAAAAATTCCTGGACAATTGAACTAAATTAAATTTACAATTTAGATAGTGCAGATGGAATTGATAATTTGCAAAGGCGCTTGTGAATATTGCAGGTATGGAAAAAATAATGATATAAAATTGATTAAAGGAGAAATGTTATGAGTCAATCCTTGTTTCATGGAATTATTCCTCCGGTGTCTACAATTTTTACCCAAGAAGGAAAACTGGATAGAGCCGGCATGGCAAAGATGATTGATCACCTCATTAATGAAGGTGTTCATGGGCTGTTTTTTTTAGGTACTGGGGGTGAATTTTCGCAGATGGATCAAAGCTTGCGTCTGGAGGTTGCCGAATATTGCGTTAAATATACCAACGGACGCTTGCCGGTTTTGGTTGGAATAGGATCACCGGGTACTCAAGAAACCATAAATTATGGGAAGCATGCTCAGTCAATTGGTGCTGATGGGGTCGTTGTTGTCAATCCTTATTATGTGAAGTTAACGGAAGAAAATTTATTATGCCATTACAAAAAAATAGCGTCAGAAATAAATTTGCCAATCATGCTCTATAATTTCCCGGCCCTTACCGGACAGGATTTGCATCCGCAGTTAGTCAAAAGACTGGTCCTCGAATGCCCTAATATTATCGGGATTAAAGAGACTGTTGATGTAATAGGTCATATAAGAGAGATGATTGATACTATAAAGCCTATAAGACCGGATTTCGTTGTGTTTGCAGGGTATGATGAGTGTTTGTTAAGCACACTCATAGTTGGTGGAGCCGGATCTATACCGGCTAGCGCGAATTTTGCCCCGTCTCTCACTTGCGGGTTGTATAAGGCTTATCAAGAAAAAGATTATGAACGATTATTTGAATTACAACAATTGATTTCTCAGTTATCGATCATTTATTCAATGGACTCGCCGTTTTTTAGTGTTATAAAAGAAGCAATTAAAATGGTTGGCGTAGATATTTCTACGTACTCTTTGCCTCCCGCGTATCCGCTATCGGAAGAGAAGAAGGTTCAACTGCAAACAATATTGAAAAAATGCAATTTAATTTAAAAGATCAAAAACGTGAATTGACATCATTGTTTACTAAAACTGCAAGCAGCATAAATGAAAGTGGTCAGTGTATTAAATCAATGTTCAGTATAACAGCCATTGAAGGACCTTAAGATTATTAAATAGAACAACTATATTCAAGACGGGTTATTATTTATGCAGCACGAAATAGGTAGGATAATCTTGGCAATCATGCGCTAATAAAAAAATGCAGGAGGGAATAATTATGAAAGTCGTTGCATTTAATGGGAGTCCAAAGCAAAAAGGAAACACGTATCATGCCATAAAAATGGTTGCGGAAGAACTTGAAAAAGAAGGAATAGAAGTTGAAATTGTTCATGTAGGCAACAAAGTCATCAGGGGATGTTTGGCTTGTGGCGCCTGCGCGGAAAATAACAATGAGAAATGCGTAATTGACGATGAAGTCAATGAATGGATACAAAAAATGAAAGCGGCAGATGGGATACTATTGGGATCGCCTGTCCATTATTCGGCTATAGGCGGAACGATGAAATCCTTTTTGGACAGGGCATTCTATGTTGCCAAGACAGGGATTTTGCGACATAAGGTAGGGGCGGCTGTAGTTGCTGTCAGGCGATCAGGCGGGGTTCCTACATTTAATCAGTTGACGAACTATATTAATTATGCTGAAATGCTCATACCTACGACAAACTATTGGAATGTAATTCACGGGACGGCGCCAGGCGAAGCAGTAAATGATGAAGAAGGAAAACAGATCATGAGAGTTCTGGGGAAGAACATGGCATGGCTTATGAAGCTGGTGGAAAACGGAAAAGAAACCGTGAAAGAGCCAGAAAGCGAAAATAAAATATTTACTAACTTTATTCGATAGAAAATCTTCAAAATTAAATTGCCAACCTTCTGTCGTAGTTATTATATGACAGGAGGTTGGCAATTTAGTTGACTTCATCTCCTATCATCATAGGTGTAAATTTGCCCCAAAAACAGGAAAAGCATATCCTCATCGTGAACGTTTATTCACAAGACTGATTATGCATTGACTACAAAGGCATGTTGCGAATAAAATGATTGCACCACTAGCAAGTTATTTTTTCAGGAGGATACGAATGGATAGTTTTGTGATGGACGAAAAGGTGCGCTGTTCTTGGGTCACGGCAGATCCATTATATATCGCGTATCATGATCAAGAATGGGGCGTGCCGTGTTGGGATGGCAAAAAATTGTTTGAGATGCTGTTGTTAGAGGGGTTGCAAGCTGGTTTAAGCTGGATCACGGTATTGCGAAAACGGGAACGCTACCGGCACGTAACCGATGGATTTTGCGTTGAAAAATTGGCAGCATGGAGCGATGAAGATATTGAGGCGGCTCTGCAAGACAAGGGTCTTATCCGTAACCGCCGCAAGATGGAGGCCCTGCGGCGAAATGCCCGAGCTTTCCTTGCCTTGCAGGAACGTTTTGATGCAGTGGCGTGGCTGTGGCAGTTTACCGGCGGCGTCACTTTGCACAACCGTTGGCAGCGTGAGGCGGACATTCCTGCCGCTACAGAGGAATCCCATGCAATGAGTCGAGCGCTTAAACGGGCTGGTTTCACTTTCGTGGGACCGACCATCTGTTATGCCTTTATGCAGGCGGTAGGCATGGTGAATGATCACGCCGGAGATTGTTTTTTGAAGTTGTAATTTTTGGAAACGATCAGAGTGAATGAAGGATAAAAATATGATAAAAACGAGGTGGAAAAAATTGAACGAAATCATCAATCTGTTGGCTTCTCATCAATCCATAAGAAAGTACAAGAATATACCCGTTCAAGAAGAAACAGTAAAGGAAATCATAACAGCTGCCCAGTGGAGTTCCAGCTCGAGTCATTTTCAGGCTTATACCATCATCAATGTTAAAGACCCACAAAAACGAGCGGCCATAGCAGAGATTGCCGGGGGACAGCAATGGGTGGTCGATTGCCCGCTGTTTCTAGTTTTTTGCGCTGATCTACATCGAGCCCAAAAGTATTGGAAAAGGAAGGATGATCAGATTTTTTCTAATAATGAAATGTTTCTGATCGCAACTGTCGATGCTTCATTAGCTGGGCAACAGGCCTATATTGCAGCCTCGTCATTGGGGTTGGGCGGAGTTTATGTCGGGGGGATCAGAAATGATCTTGATGCTATGGGCAAATTGTTGAACTTGCCATATTTGGTTTACCCGGTGTTTGGAATGTGCCTGGGGTACCCGGATGATAATCCTGGACAAAAACCACGGCTCCCATTGGAAGCAATCTATAAAATAGATCAGTATGAGGAAGCGGGAGATGACAGTCGTATTGCTGATTATGATCGGGAAATAGCTGAGTATTACCGGCAAAGAACCAAAGGTAAAAGCCAAGATACCTGGAGCGAACGATGCGGGCGGCTGATGATGGAGAAACCTAGAGAAAATTTAGGCAGAAGTATCAGAGATAAAGGTTTTAATCAAAGATAAGCGCTTGCTCGCTATCAATCACGAAACGCGAAAAAATGTGAACGAAGGTTTGCAGGAGTTTTTTTCTTATATTCCGAAATATAAGAAATTAAGTTGCTATCAAAAATTTAATGGTATCTATACGAAAAAAATATTTCTGACACGGGAGTTACTTTTTTCTTTGATTAGCGTTTATTGAATCAAATGAGAAGATCGATTGTTGTTTTATCTTGCTCGAAGCATAATTCAAAAGGAGGTGAAAATTTGGAACAGAATACGAAAAAGAAAATCAGCAAGGCCGTTACTGCGGCAGCGGCGGGGATTGCATTGACCGTTATGGTTGGTCAAATCACACCCGTTAATTTGATTAATTTCGTGTGTGACTCTTCAAGTTATTCCGACGATCAGCTTTTTGCAGCTCAGGAATGCTGCGGTCCGTATCAACAATGTCAGTGCCCCAGTTTTAAAGGCGCTTCCTAGGATTCATCGGTAACGACATTTTAGCTATCATGTCATAATATAATCTGGCAGTTATTTGATGCAAGCCAAATAGGCTGGGATCTTTTTGAGACCCAGCCTATTTTGATACAAGCCTGGAGGAGAGATATAATGAGAAAATTGCGTGTGAGCAGCTATCTGAACCATGTCGATATTGGAGACGGAAGTTCCCTGCTTTATAATGGATTAACGCTGTGCATAGACCTTGTACCGACCCAATACATGGATCGCCTGTCACGTGGAGAAAACCCGTCTTTTCTCTTGATGGAAGAAAAGGAATATCTCTTGAAACGGGGACATTTAACGGCTTTATCTATCAATAACGAGCGCAAGGAATTCCGGAAAACAGTGGATGCTATTTTAGAGCGGCGTAATCAATTGGACAGAAACTCAAAAGCCGCCACACTCTGCCTCCTGTTGACGTATGATTGCAATCTTGCCTGCAGTTATTGTTTCCAAAAATCTTTGCCGAATACAGTAAGAACAGCGGTAATGAGCGGAGAATTTATTGATGAATTTTTTACGGATTATTTTCCCCAGTTATATCCCAATGTCCCTGAAAATCTTTTAATCTCTTTATTTGGCGGGGAACCTTTGCTGGCGAAGAACCGGGAAGCGATTACGCGCGTTTTGGCTTATGCCAAAGAACACCCCGGTATTCGGGTTTCCGTATCGACCAATGCGACCAATATAGCCGGAATGGCGGATTTGATCGGAGCGGAAAAAGGGAAGATCACGAATGTTCATGTTACTTTAGATGGTGATCGCGTATTGCACGATGAAAATCGGATTCCTAATTCCGGTAAACCGACATTTGATGCCATGATCGCTGCTATCAGGCAGTTAATTCAACTGAATGCTCATATTAGTCTTCGTGTCCACATTCATCCTGAAAGACTGGAATCAGCCCAAAACCTTGTTGAATATCTCGATAATGAAAAAATATTGGGTCATTCCCAAGTTTCTGTTTATTTTTCACCAATCAATACGTTTGGCAGTGAAAACATTTCATTGGCTGATGCGGACATATTCAACCAAACTTTTCAGAAAGTCGCATTTAAGACGAATTACCCGCCATCCAATCTTGCTTTTATCGATAATTTTTTAAAGATGCAGGATAAAAAACTTTTGCCAAAAGTCAGATATTGTGCTGCTGGAAGCGATAATTTTTATATTGTAGATCCTTCGGGGGATCTTTACGCTTGTTATGAGGAAGCCGGACATAAGGATCGACGGATTGGAACGCTTAGGAATGGGAAAGTAAAAATAACAGCATTGAAAGAAAAATATTCCAAGCGCCACCTGCTTAAAATCACTGAATGCATTCGTTGTTCTGCAGCGCTGTTTTGCGGCGGAGGATGTCCTAGTGAAGCGAGAATGCAGAAAGGCTCAATGTATCAATCTTATTGCCATCAGAATAAGGAATTTATTGCTCAAACGATGAAAGCGTTCTTTCTATTGAACCGCAATGGATAGACCCATGGGGACGGTTCTTTTTTACAGAGCCTCTAAAGCCGTAATGAAAATTGCGGCTTTTTTTAATGCATCAGAAAAAAAGACGAAAGATCGAAAAAGATCCAGTTCAGGTCAAGGACATTATCACATAATCTGGAATAGGTTATCGACTTATGGGACAATGAGACATAAATTGCTGTGTCCTCCCAGGCATGTATAATGATCAAACCTGTTGCTTAAACAAAAAATACGAGTTGGCAGTCAATCGGTTAAGCAACACAAGAGGTCTTATATGTTATTATAACGAATAAAATAATATGAAGTACCTTGTTCGATAGTTCTCATTAACCTGGAAGATGATCATCTTGAAACCAGTTTGAACATAGCTCAAAATGGGGATGATGCGTTGAATTTATCATTATATATAGGGTACCGCGCTTTGCTGGCTAGTCGTCGTAACACTCTTATTTTGGTGGCTAGTGTCACTATGACGGTGGCAGTATTCTTAGTCATGTCCTCATTGCTGTTTGGGTTTCGAAATGAATTTATTAGTAAGACCGTCAATGCAACGGCGCATGTTCGTATTACTGCTGATGAATTGGAAAAGTTTGAGCAACCGGCACGCCTGTCTTCTTTTGTGGATGCGGAAATTAAACAAATTGAACATATTAAGCCATCGCAGCAATACAACAAAATTCGCAATAGTGCGCTCATAATTAAAGAATTGGAAGGAACAAGCGGGGTAGAGGGAATTTCACCGACCTTGGCTGCGAATGTACTGATAAAATATGGCTCGATCATATATCCCGCGTCCGTATATGGGATCGTACCCGATTCGGAAGATCAGCTGACTGATTTATACTCTAAGGCGATAGAAGGAAAAGTGCAAGATTTAAAAACGCAAGATAAAGGCATCGTCATTGGGAAAATTATTGCTGCGAAATTGGGTCTCGGGATCGGCAATACAGTGAAACTGGTAGCACGAAATGGATCAAGTTTCGATTTTCGTGTGGTGGCGATTGTGCAGACGGGAATTACTTCACAAGACGAATCGAAACTGTGGACGAGACTGAAAGATGCCCAGGTCCTCGCTAATCAATATAATGAAATTACCGATATTGGGATCAAGTTAGCGGATTATGAAGAAGCAGAAGCTTATGCCGCAAGTTTCGCAAAAAAATTTGGTTACAAAACGGAAAGTTGGCAGGTTGCCAATTCAAATATTTTAAGCTTGCTGGTTATTATCTTTGCGAATATTTATTTTGTAATCGGGGGCCTTTTGTTAGCGGCAGCTTTTGGTATTTATAATGTGTTTTCCATGTCAGTAATTGATCGGCGTCGTGACTTGGCAATTATGCAAGCATTAGGGTTAACCAATGCGACAATTAGCCAAGGCTTTTTTTTTCAAGGCTTGGTCGTCGGTGTCATTGGTGGAATTATGGGATTGTTGATCGGACAAATATTAATCGAAATATTTTCTCAGCTAACGTTTGGACAATCCGGATCAGGTTTGACAAATGCCCGTGGGTTCGTGATGTTAAAAGTTTGGTGGCTATACGCAGCTTCTTTCTTAATAGGTGTTCTATTGGCGGTGATGTCGGCTATTCTGCCGGCCTATAGGGCCGGTACGGTTGATCCTGTAGAAGTGATCCGGGAGGGCTAATGAATGTATTTATATATTGCCTGGCGACAGATCATTTTTCGGCGGCGGCAGTCGATTGCCAGCATCTTTAGCATCGCTTTGGGAGTTGGCTTGTTTATTATGATGAGCAGTATGCAACAAGGGTTTGAGGAAGATTTTACAAATAGAGTAATTTCTGTTACTCCGCATGTTCAGATAACGGCTGAACGCGTCCGGCCGGTTCCGGATATGGGAAGGGAACAATATGACATCACTAACGTTTTACATGTTCAGGCTTTTGATAAAATAGAAATTATCAACGGTGCAGCATACTTGCAAAACCAACTCAATACTATGGAAGATGTTGTTGCAGTAGGAACAAATTATACCGGACAAGGATTAATCACTTATGGCAATCGCGATATTGCCATTGTTGTGCGGGGTATTGATCCAGAGAAAGAAGAAAAATTGAATGGTTTTTCCGGTAAACTGAAATTACGTCATCAGGATTCATTAAACTTGATTTCGAATGCAATCATTCTAGGGAATGGGGTTGCTAAAACTCTTCAAGCATCGATCGGTGATACGGTGACGTTGGTGACCGACAGTGGGAACCAGGACTTATATCGTGTAGTGGATATATACCAATCGGGCATTACAGCTTTTGATAATAAAACGGTATTTGTTTTGCTGAAAAACAGCAAAGCGTTATTTGGTGCTGATGGGCCAAACGGCATCAATATCAAGATAAAAGATCCATACAAAGCGGAAGCCTTTGCAGCAAATATATCAGATATGACTGGCCTCAACGTCAAAAATTGGATCTCCGAAAACTCCAATATTCGAGCTGAGTTGTATCGGAGAAGATGGATTAATCAATTCATCGTTGGCACAATTTTTCTCGTGGCAGGCTTCGGAATTGCCAATATTATGTTGATGAATGTTATGAGCAAACGAAGGGACATCGCAATCATGCAGGCTTTTGGCGTCAGTCCCCAATCCATTGATATGATTTACTTGATACAAGGATGCATTTTAGGGGCTTTTGGAGCTTTTCTGGGCTGTTTGTTAGGCGCTGCTTTGAATATTGGTTTGGAAAATATCCCCGTGAGTTTCAATGCCCAGTTGACACGAGAAGGATTTCCCGTAGCTTGGAACAGCCGCATTTTCTTTCAAGGATATTTTATGGGTATAGTGATTAGTATCGCAGCCAGCTTTTTCCCTGCAAAAAAAGCGGCGGCCATTTTGCCGGCAGAGGTGATAAGACGTGGATAAAATTATGGAATTGCAAGATGTAGGCAAAGTGATGACAACGGGCGGTACAAATTTTCCGATTTTAAGTCAAGTGAACTTAACTTTTTATAAAGGAGAATATTGTGCTATTGTTGGCAATTCCGGATCAGGGAAAAGCACACTGCTTTATTTGTTAGGCGCATTGGATCGCCCAACGTCTGGCACAATTAAGATTGACAATGTGGATGTATCGCAAATGTCTTCGCAGTCGTTAGCAAAACTGCGTAATGAAAAAATTGGTTTTGTTTTTCAGTTTCACTATATCTTGCCTGAATTCACTGCTTTGGAGAATGTGATACTGCCGATGATAGTAGCAGGGACATTGTCTGAAAAAAAGCGTCAAGAACGAGCGGCTATGCTCCTAGGTACATTGGGGCTATCCGATCGTATGGATTATTATCCGGCTCAATTATCCGGCGGTCAATTGCAAAGGGTAGCGATTGCCAGGGCTTTGGCGAATCAACCATTACTTGTATTGGCGGATGAACCAACAGGAAATTTGGATAGCCGGAATTCAGAACTGGTATTTGATTATTTTCGGAAGCTAAACGAAGAATTTGGCCAGACTTTCATTATCGTGACGCATAATACTAGTTTTGTTAAAGACTGTGATCGGATTATTACTTTGGCGGATGGCAGGGTTGTGAGTGACGCTGCGGCTGGATTGTGCTTGCGGGAAAGGGGAGACAAAATGCCATGAAAACAAAATTCATCTGGGCTATAATGCTTCTGCTGTTTGTGTTAGCAGGCGTTTATTGGTTTTGGTTTCGGCCGGTTCAGGTTAAAACGGAGGCTGCTGACTATGGGTCAGTTGCTGTATTTGTTTACGCATCCGGTCAGGTTATTCCGGAAGAAAAAGTCATTGTTCGCAGCAAAAATCCCGCTAGAATTGAAAAGATATTCGTAGTAGAGGGCCAAAAAGTCCAGAAGGGGCAACCGCTTGTGTTGCTGGAAAACAGTGAAACTACGGCCCAATATGAATTGGCGGTAGCGGAGCAAAGCCAAAAAGAAGCCGATTACGCTTTTGCTCTCCGGGAAAAAAACCGTTATGAACAACTATTGCAAAGTGAAGCAGTGGCAAGACGGGATTATGACCAAATCGCTACTCAGGCCGAAGGAGCGAGGCTGCAAGTTCTTAGAGCGCAAGCGAATGTATCATCTTTTTTGGCCAAAAATGCCGAAATGACAATCTTAAGTCCTTTTGATGGCACTGTTTTGGAAAAAATACTCGATGCCGGAACGGCAGTAGGCACGAATGACGGCATTTTGGTCCTGGCAAAACAAGGGAAGATGCAGGTGGAGGGAAAAGTTGATGAATTGGATGCAGCAAAAATTGCAGTAGGTCAGAAAGTGCTGCTTACATTTGATAGCTTTGGCGGCCAGGTATATCAAGGCAAAGTGGCGACACTTGCTCCCCGTATTGATAATGCGACAAAATCCTTTAAGATCAAAGTAGATGTATTGGAAGATATAGCAGTCCAACCAGGAATGTCTGCGGAATTAAATATTTTGCTATCAGAAAAAAAACGGGCTGTACTGATTCCTGTTTCTGCCTTGACCGGTGACCAAGTTTTTATTGTTAAAAACGGTCGGGCCGCTTCTAAAACTGTTACCGCAGGTATTCGGGACAGTAAAAAAGTTGAAATTATTGCTGGCATTGAACAAGGAGAAGCGGTGATTTTAAATCCCACAGAGATCAAAGAAGGTACTTCGGTGGTTGTTCCTTAAAGTAGCATGAAAAATTTTTTGCAAATAAATTATAATATTTAAAGGATTTTGAATATTCACACAGAACTAATTTATAGCTTTTGGTAAACGAAAAAAATAAATCTGAAACGGTACGTAGTTGCAAAAAAGAAGAAAGGGGCGTCGGATCTGTAATCATTAAAAAATAAAAAGGAGTGTGTTGACCCATGATGATGGACGGTGAAAAATACAAAGCGAGTTTAAAGAAGATGAGGCCCAATATTTATAAATGGGGCAAGCTGATTGAAGATGTTACAACGGATCCGGCGACAAGGCTTCATGTTCAATCGGTTTCATTATCGTATGATGCATCGTTTGATCCGGAAAAAGCATCAATTTTCACTGCTAAGTCACATCTAACTGGTGCAACGGCTCATCGCTGGAATACTCTCATGGGGAGTGCTGACGATGTGTGGGGAAACTCAAAAATGAAACGTGCCCAATATCGGCAGACTGGGACTTGTCAAGGCGCAACTTGCGCCGGTTGGACCGGCATCAATGTTCTATGGGCAGTTACTGCTGAAATGGATAAAGAGTATGGGACTAATTATCATGAGCGTGTGAAGAATTATTTTCAGTTTATGGAAGACAATGCTTTAGCCTTGTCCGGAGCAATCACTGATGCGAAAGGCAACAGAAGTTTAAAGCCTTCTCAGCAGCCCAATAAAGACAGTAATCTGCATGTGAAGGAAGTTCTCCCAGATGGGATTGTCATTCGAGGTTATAAGGCGCAGATATGCGGTGTTGCTGCAGCTCATGAAATAATTATTGTGCCAGGCAGTGGTTACGGGGAATCTGAAAAAGATTTCTGCGTCGCATGTGCCGTGCCTCGAGATGCAAAAGGATTGACGATTGTTGAAACCCGCAGACCTAGTGATTCTCGTGATGAAGAAGAAGGCTGGGATGTTCCGAAAGCGGGCAATATTACGCAGGCGTTTTTGATTTTTGATGATGTCTTTGTCCCCAATGATCGTGTTTTCATGAATGGAGAATTCAAATATAGCGGCAAAATTATCGGTTATTTCACGGCTATTTATCGTGCGGCGATTGGTGCTTGTGTAGCTGGGCAAGGAGATGTGATGGCCGGCGCGGCAATTAATATGGCCCGGGCGAACGGTTTGAACCAAAAAGTCTTTCAAGATAAACTGAACCAAATGGCAATTAATAATGAAATTACATATGCAGTCGGGCTTGGAGCCATGTTGGCAGGCAAGAGCCATTTTTCAGGACTTTGGATACCGGACATGCTTTTGGCTCATGTCAATAAGACCCAGGTAGCCAAATTGCCTTACGAAACAAAGGTGATTACCCAAGATATCAGCGGAGGCATTGGGGAGACGGGCTGTTTTCCGTCCTACAAGGATTTTCAGTCGAAAGAATATGGAGAAACCCTTTTCAAAATGCTTGAAGCAGGTACTGATGGCGAAACACGCGCCCGAGCCGCCAGGCTGGTAGAGTGGCTGACAGTCGGCGGAGGCATTCCAGGCTGCATGCATGGCGGGGGATCACCAGATGGCGCCCGTATGGTCGTAAAAGCAATGGAACCTTGGGAAGCTTTTGCAAATGATGCAAAACGTATTGCCGGCATTACTGCAGATTTGTCAGAACCTCAGGTCAAAAAGTAGATTTTTAAAGAGCTGTTGTGTAAAAGTTGGATTACACAGCGGCTCTTTTGGTTTTAAACAGAAAAGAGCCGTGCCGAAATCTGATGTTTTCGACACGGCTTCCATATTAGAAAAGGAAAGAATATAACTTTCTTAGCGCTTGCGATCGAGGATCTTCACAATATTTCCTGCATCATCGAACTGCATTGGTTTTAGTTCTTCCAGTACTTCAAGGTTCGGTCTGCTTTTTGCCTCTTGCAGCAGGCTTTCGGAGATTTCCATGTACCCGACTTCATTGGTATTTTGAATATGAACGACTTTCGCTTTTTCGGCCGGTGTGCTTCCAATGCAGGTTAAAGCAGCGCCAATGCTCTCTTTTTCCGTTGCGAAGAAAATCGGTAATCGGCCTTTCTCCGGAGATTGTGCAGTAACGCAATTGAAATAAGTAGGCCATGAATCCAACTTATCGATCAACTTTTTCGTCGTGAAGTCTGCCAGTCCGACGCCGGTAGCCATTCCATGGCTTTCTTCAGTCGTATCCAGGACAACGATCCGTCTGATAACGGGCTTTAACGGTTCTTTTTGGCCAAATACCATAATTCTTCCGATTACATTGGTATCCATGCCGGATCCACTGACGTTCTTGCCCATTTCATCGATAATCAGAACATCAAATTCATCAAAGGGTACTTTGCCAAGTGTTGATTTAGCCAATTTTAACAGTTTTATTTCTTCATCGGCAATTTCTTCTGGCAGCATAGCTTTGATATAGGCTGTTTTATGATAATAATTTTCTACTGTGGCAATAGCGAAAGCAACCGGCAGGTGTTCGATAATATACCCGCCAACTTCAGTAATTGTTTTTTCATACCCGAAATCCAATGCGTATTGGTGTACCGCCAAAGAGCCTTTCGGATTTCCGATTCCGATGGCACAAATTTTATGGATCCCGCTTTCGATATCACCTTCAAATTCCGTGTGCTCTTTGACCCGGTTAAATAGAATAATTTTATCCATTTGGCCAGATTGAGTCACCTCATTGACATACACGGGAATTCCGCTTGCGGTTGTGCCAAGTTGATTGACTTCGCCGCAAGCAAGGATAGGAACATGCAAAGTCTCTTCACTAATACCGAGGGAAGCCAGCATTTCCTTTTGGCCTTCAGCAGTTCCGGCGCCATGGGTGCCCATTGCCGGCAAAATAAAGGGTTCGCCCCCGACTTGTTTAACGGCATCAATAAGAATTTCTACGATCATCTTTAGGTTGGATATGCCGCGGCTGCCAACGGTGATTCCAACTTTTTCTCCCGGTTTTATCCGTTCTGACAGGTTAATTTGCTGCAATTCTTTTCGGCAAGCGCTCTCGATGTCCTCAATCGCTGGTTGAGCTATGATTTGTTTTACCATAGCCATTTTGGGAAAGTTTACTGTTTCTGCGTACAAGATATCACTCCTCTGAAATTTTTTAAAATATGGCGCCTAACATATCTTTTATGCCTATCAAGGCAGCACTAGTGCGCAGGTTATTGTCAACTTGCGGCTGCGATGATAGGATAACAGACTTCTACTGCAAGAACGTGAATCTGGTTGCTTGACAATCATTCATCCGTTTAGAGATGCTGAAATACCCTACTAGGATATTATACTAAAATTTTCGCAAGATATCAAAAAATTCACCATGTTTATGGCAATAAACTCCAGAGGGTAATTTTCATCTTGTTTTCTTAATATTCTGCAAAATATATGATAGAATAATTGTAGGATTGGTTTGCTGATTTGGTTGACATGGGGAATAGAAGTGACGAGGAGTGATTAGCATGATATACAATATCTTGATCGGCGGAGCGGCAGGGCTCGGTATGGAGACCATGGCCTTCATTCTGGAAAAAATTCTGAAACGAAAAGGTTTTGAGATATTTGTCACTCAGGATTACATGTCCAGAGTAAGAGGCGGGCACAATTTCTTCCAAATACGGTTTGCTGATGAAGCAATCGATTCCCATGGGGACGAGCTTGACGGAATTATTGCATTAGATAAGGAAACAATTCAAACCCACCTTAACCGATTGAAAGCGGATGGTTTTATCATCGCCGATGAAGAAATCGATTTTCGAGATGCCAGACTATATAGTCTGACGTTAAAATCCACAGCGAAAACAATCGGCAACTCTAAAGTATTTGGAAATGTTGCGTTGGGAGCAGTACTTAAATTATTTAATCTGGATTTTACCGGCATTGAAGATGTCATTAACGAAAAATTCCAAGGCGAAGCCGCCCCGCAAAATATAAAGGCATTCAACGAAGGCTATAAGCTGGTTCCGGAAAAATATGCGATTCAGGCCAAGAGAAAAGATGATCAAATTCTCATTAACGGCAGCGAAGCAATTGCTCTCGGCGCTTTGGCAGCGGGTTTGAAATTCTATTCCGGTTATCCGATGACGCCTGCAACGGGGATCATGAATTATTTGGCAGCAAAGATGAATGAAGCAGAAATTATCGTTGAGCAAGCAGAGGATGAAATTGCTGCAATCAACATGGCAATCGGCGCTTCCTATGCTGGAGTCCGGGCAATGACCGGTACTTCGGGAGGAGGCTTTGCCTTGATGGTGGAAGCAATCGGCTTGTCTGCCATGCAGGAAGTACCGTTAGTGATCGTCGAGATGCAGAGGCCTGGTCCGGCCACCGGTTTTCCGACACGAACGGAGCAAGGTGACTTGAAGTTCGTCATTTTTTCTTCACCTGCAGAAATACCCAAGATGGTCATCGCCTTGCGGGACCCGGAAGATGCATTTTATCAGACGCATAGAGCCTTCAATCTGGCCGATAAATATCAGATTCCGGTTATTTTAATGGGAGATCAATTTTTGGCAGATAATACGCGGACTGTTTCTCCTTTTGATTTCAGTAAGATTAAAAATAATCGCCATTTGAGCCAGCAAATATACTCTGAGACCAAGGAATATCGAAGATATGAAATCACTGATTCGGGGGTTTCACCCCGCATTATTCCAGGAAAAATGCCGGGAACTAGAGTATTGACGGAAAGCCATGAACATGACGAATATGGACACATTACCGAGTCAGGTACGATAAGAAATAAAATGCATGATAAACGGCTGAGGAAAATGATTTATTTGAAAGCAGAGCTCCAGGAACCGATTTTTGTGGGCGAAGAAAATGCGGATACTTTGTTCCTGACCTGGGGTTCCTTGTCTAACCCAGTTAAGGAGGCTGTGAAACTTTTGAATAGCCGGGGGAAAGATAGATATGGCGCATTGTTGTTTGGAGATATCTGGCCTTTACCTGATAAACTGCTCACAGAAAAAGGCAAAGGGGTAAAAAGGCTGATCAATGTGGAACAAAATGCTACAGGCCTCTTTGCGTCACTGATCAGAGATTGTACAGGAATACAATGTGACAGCAGTATTTTAAAATATGATGGAAGGCCTCTTTCTTCACAAGAAATAGTTTCCAGGATGAAGGGAGGAGAGTAAGAATGAGCCAATCAGTTTTTCCAAATTTGGAGACCGCCTGGTGCCCAGGGTGCGGTAATCATAATATTTTGAGCGCCTTGAAAGAAGCACTGATTGTGCTGGATAAGAAACCTTATGAAGTTCTTGTTGTGAGTGGGATCGGCCAGGCAGGGAAATTGCCCCAGTATATCACTACGAATGGCTTTTGCGGGTTGCATGGCAGAGCGCTTCCTCCTGCCGTTGCGGCAAAAATTGCCAATAAGAACTTAACCGTCATCGTCAACAGTGGTGATGGAGATTCTTACGGTGAGGGCGGTAATCATCTGATCCATACGATCCGAAGAAATGTGGATATCACTCATTTTGTCCATGATAATCAAATTTATGGACTCACGAAAGGACAGGCGTCGCCAACCTCGGATATCGGCCATGTTACTGATGTTCAGCCGAACGGCTCCAATAATATGCCTTTGAATCCGATGCTTTTGGCAATTGTCCTGGGCTGTGGATTTGTTGCCAGAGCCTTTAGCGGAAATCAAGAACATCTGAAAGCGGTGATGGTTGAAGGAATCAGGCATAAGGGATACGCGCTGATCGATATTTTACAGCCATGTGTTAGTTTCAACAAAGTGAATACCTATCAGTGGTATAATGATAGGGTTTATAAATTGGGAGATGATTACGAACCGGAAAATAAGTTGAAGGCAATTGAAAAGGCAATGGAATGGGGCGAGAAAATTCCCATAGGAATTTTATATCGGGAAGAAAAGCCGGATTTTCATGCTAAAATTGATTTCTTAATGAATGGATCTCCCTTAGTGGATAAGGTTATAGATATGGAAAAGATCAAGGAATTTATGAAGGATTTCAGATAGAACGAGATTCAGTAGAATGCCGCGCATTGAATACAAAGACTGTACATTGGGAGGGCGGATGATGAGCAAGAGCAGCCGGCTGCATTTTACGCATTCAACTGTTGCGTTTTTGCTAATTTTAACGGGGCTAATGCTATCCAGCCAATCCCTTCGGGGAGCGTTGGCAGATCTGAGAATTTATTTAAAATATGCACATATTGTTTGCGGCGTAATTTTTGCCATCACTACAGCAGCCTATATCGTCCCGTTGACGGCAAAATGGAAGACGTTCGCATGGCGAACCATGCAAAAAGCGGGGTATATCCTATTCGCCTTTCTGGCAAAGGGGGCCATCTTCACTGGCGTTTTGCTGGCGTTCGGAATGGATATTGGAGCGGCAGGCGGAATATCTGTCTTGCATTTGCACAAGGGACTAGCGATGATTAGTATCACGGTTATTTTGTATCATAGTTTCTCAGAATTGTTGAATTTGCTCACTACGCGATCGGGTGTTGCGGAGGGAGGCTTTCAAGTAGACCGACGCAGCTTTATCAGATGGTCATCGGCTGTTGCGGCGCTTTTTGGCGGCGGAGTGATCGCCAATTGGCTGGGAAGAGGGGGAAATGAAAATCTATTCGTGAACAAGGAAAAACGTTTTTCAAACTGTAACCAGATGGACCCGCCGCCGTTGCCGAATTTAGGTTCCGTACCGCCGATCGGAGGCGGTTATGAAGGGGAATTCGAGGTTTTTACAGTGACAAAGATTCCTTGTGCCAATTCAGACAGCTGGCAATTCCGGCTTTTCGGTTTGGTAGATCAACCGCTTACATTATCTTGGAAAGAGTTCCTTGAAATTCCCAGAAAAGTTCAAGTAAGCGACTTTTATTGTGTTACGGGTTGGACTGTGTATCATGCAACTTACGAGGGGATTCTTCTTTCCCGGTTGATTGATCTTGGCCGTATAAAATCTCAGGCGCGTTATGTCAAGTTTTATTCTTCCGATGGTATTTACACCAGCGCATTAAGTCTGGAACAGGCAAAGATGGAAGATGTTATGGTTGCGGTATTAATGGATGGTGAGCCTATTCCGTCTGATTTAGGCGGTCCTGCACGGTTGATCGTGCCCAAAATGTATGCCTATAAAGGCGTTAAATGGATCAATGCGATCGAATTTATTGCGGAACCGCATGACGGTTATTGGGAAAGCCGTGGTTATGAAAACGATGCATGGGTTAAAGGAAAAATTTAAAAACTTTTTTGCATAAGAAAAAATGGAATCGCCCAGACCGAACTGCACCTCAATGTTTAAAAATTTCTTGATATTATTCGGGGCGCAGTTCAATTTGTGCGATTTTTTACTTTTGTCGGTATTTCTGCATAGGAATAGGAAAATGAGTAAAAACAAGAGGGATTTTGTGTAAAAGTATGGAAGATAAAATAAACTATCAGAAATAGAAGAAAACAAATTTTTTTCAATAGGGGACCTTATGAATTCTATCTTGGTTTGGATTACAATGGCATTTGCCGGTGGTGTATGGCTAGCCGGGATGGTTGCCTGGCCGTTGCCGGTGTTATACATTCTTATCGCATCTATGACGATTTTTGCGGGTTTATTATTGACAAGAGGCGATAAAATAACCTTTTTGGCAGTTTGCGTCATCTTCTTTTTTCTTGGGATGATACTGCATTTGCACTCCGTTCAGCTAGCGCCGAACGATATTAGCAACTGGGCTGGACGCAATGTCATTGTGCAGGGCGAAGTCGTTGAAGTGCCGGACATTGTTGAGTTGGAAGATGGAAAAGTTCGGGTACGCTATATCATAACGGTAAAAAACGTGACAGAGAGGCAACAAGCTTTTACGGCCAGCGGCGGTTTGATGCTCTTCGTCAAACAGGCGGCCGGATCGCCTCTGGCGGCGGTAAATGACCGCCTCACAGCGAGCGGCGAAATTATTTTGCCGCATGGGTATCAGAATCCTGGCTTGGTCGATACTGTGGCCGGGTTGCAGCGCAGAGGGGTTACCGCCCGGATGAGTGCAGCCGTCAACACGGTTCATATCCAATCGTCCGGAAGGAACGCTGATTGGAAAACGCGGTTGGCACTCTGGCGGCAAACGATGACCGCGAACATGCAAAAGGTGATGCCGCCTGCGGATGCGGCCATTTTAACCGGCATGCTGTTTGGCGGCTATACCGGCATTAATCCGGAAGTGGTGAGGAATTTCGCCGCCACGGGAATTGTTCATATTTTATCGGTGTCCGGTACACATATTGCTCTTGTAGCCGGTGTCATTCTTTGGTTTGGGAGAAGACTTCATTTGCGCTTTGCTTTGATTGCGGTTCTGGCAGTCGGGAGCATTTTGTTTTATGGCTGTTTAAGCGGTTTTACACCGCCGGTCGTGCGATCGGTGGCGATGGGAATTATTGCTTTGGCAGCAGTAGGTTTTGGCCGCGAACAGGATGGTCAGGGCGCACTGGCTGTTGCCATTTTAGGCATGTTGATTTATCAGCCGGCATTCATTTATGATATTAGTTTTCAACTGTCTGCCGGCGCTACGGCAGGGATTATTTTTTTCTATTCCCGTACTGTTGATCAGTTGTCATTTTTGCCGGATTGGCTGCGGTGCGCTCTGTCGGTAACCTGGTCAGCCCAGATTGGAGTTCTCCCTTTCATGGCTTGGTACTTCAATAATCTTTCTTTGAGTTCGTTTCCGGCGAATATGATCGTGGTACCGATTATTGAGCTATTGGTTGTTTTGGGTTTGGCCGGTACGTTGCTGAGTCTGGTTATACCTGCGGTGGGCAGCTTGATTTTCATCATTTGCAGTCTGTTGACCGGTACCACGGTTATACTGACTTCCGGTTTGGCGGGTTTGCCGGGCGGAACGTTGTATTTGCCGCCCTTAACTGTTGGCAGCGGTTTCATTTACTATATACTGTTGGCCTGGTTTTACGGTTATTGTCCGAAAAAATTACCGCGTCCCCGGGAAGTTGTAAAGTGGGTTTGGGCCTCTGCTTATCGGACAAATTTCTTGCTAGTGGTAATTGTTGGCGGTTTTCTGCTTGCTTCCTGGTATCCTAAACCGGTTGGCGTTCATTTCATTGATGTTGGGCAGGGGGATTCAACCCTGATCACGACGCCGCACGGAAAAGCGGTATTGGTGGATGCAGGAGGGATAATGGGCGACAGTACAACCGGTTTTGACATTGGGGAACGAGTGGTTTTCCCTTATTTGCGGCATTATGGTATACTTTCACTAGACTATCTGATTTTGACTCACGGCCATCAGGATCATGCCGGCGGGGCGGCGGCAGTCGCCAATTGTGTTCCGGTCCGTCAGGTGATGCTGGCGCAAGAAGAATATACTTCCCCAGTGCAACTGCTGTTGCGTAAAATGGATCATAAAAATATGATTCCCATGGTTGAAGGCCAGCGTATTTTGCTTGACGGCGTCCTATTTGAGGTCCTGCATGCCGAGGGTTCCCAAGGATCAGGCGGCAACGAAGTTTCCTGCGTAATCCGGGTGAGTTACGGACGCCATAGTTTCTTGATTACCGGTGATTTGGAGGCGCAGGGCGAAGAGGTTATGATTAAGAGTGGAAACCAAATGGAAAGCACGGTGCTGAAAGTAGGACATCATGGTGCAAGAAAATCGACAACTCCGGCTTTTTTACAGGCCGTCAATCCGGCGTATGCAGTCATTTCGGTTGGCAGCCATAACCGGTTTGGGCATCCGCATATGGAAACCTTACAACGTTTAACAGAAAGAAAAGTGACCGTATATCGTACTGATCAGCAAGGCGCGGTAGCCTTCTATACCGATGGGGAAATGCTGACGGTGGAACCGTTTTTGAAAGGAGACCGCCTGTGACATACAAATCAGAGCTGAACAAAGTTCTTGCCGGAGAAATAAAGCCGGTGTATCTTTTATACGGTGAAGAAACTTTCCGGATGCGGGATTTTGAAAAGGCCGTAATTGAGGGATCTTTGTCTCCGGCTGACAGGGAAAACGGTCTGATCGTTTTTGATCAGGAACCGGACTTGCGCGATTTGACGAACCAGATTGAAACGGCTCCTTTTTGGAGTGAAAAAAATGTCATTGTGGTGAGGAGTACATCGTTGTTCCGCTCCTCCCGCAAAGCTAAGGTGGAGGAGCAGGGGGAAGCAGGGGATCAGGATGAAATAGAAGCGGAACCTGTGGCGGCAAAACCTGGCGAGGATGTTTTGCTTGCAGCACTGAGCAATATGCCATCCTATAGCAGGGTGATTTTTTCGATAACGGCGAAAAAAGAAAAAAATGCATATAAAGAAATTGACAAACGGCGTAAAAGTTTTAAGATTGTTGAAAAACACGGCGTTGCGCTTGAAGTAGCTTCCCTTCAGGCGAATGAGGCTCATGAATGGGTGCAGGAACGGTTACAGACAATGGGGAAGCGATTGGAACGGTCAGCGGCCGAACATATCTGGTCGTCTATCGGCGTTATGACCTCTGTACCGATCGGCTTTTTGGAAAATGAACTGAACAAACTTGACTTATACACCGGTGAACGTACTTTAATAACGAAACAGGATGTTATGACAATGATGTCGGCAGTGCCGGAGGTTTCGATTTTTACGATGCTTGAGGCGATGAGCCGCAAACAGGTCCAGGAGGCGCTGTTTTTGCTGCAGCAGCAATTGTCCTCCGGCGTTTATCCTTTGATTATTCTAACTCTTTTGGCCCGCCAGGTCCGGTTGCTTTGGCAAGTGAAAGAATTGAGCAAAAACGGGAATAATTCAGCAGCTCTTGCGCGGCATTTTAAATTACCGGCGTTTGTAGTGGAAAGATTGCAGAGGCAAAGCCGCGGATTTTCCATAGAAGCATTGCAAAGGGCGATGTTGTCGCTGGCGGAGGCGGATCGCGATTTGAAGTCGGGAAAGGCGACTAACGCTGTATTTGAAATCATTCTGATCGATATGTGCCGGTAAAAATAAGAAGACACTCTCCGAGTATAATGAAGAGGCCAGGAGTTATTAACTCCTGGCCTCTCGGTTTGTGACTGATAAAATATTATTTCGCCAGAGCATTAATTTTGCGAGCGAGGCGAGATTTTTTGCGGGCTGCGGCATTTTTATGAATAACACCTTTGGCGGCTGCTTTGTCAATGGTGCTGCTAGCTTTAGTCAGGAGGGTTTTAGCCTCATCCGCTTTACCGGCTGTTACCGACTCGACTAATTTACGGGATACAGACTTTACGGCAGATCTTACCGGGAAGTTTTTTGCGCGTCTTTTGGCGTCGGTAATTACGCTGCGTTCAGATGATTTGATGTTTGGCAAGTAGTTCACCTCCTTATGATAATCTTACTAAAACATTTTAGCATGCCAGGTTTTAAAATGCAAGCGCTATCATTGGCAATATTCACCTTTCCCTTCATGAAAATTTGGTTTGCATTACAGCCGGTAGTTGCAGGCGGGAGGGGACGGATGATATAATCAAATGATACAACAATTCTTATTTATGGAGGGAGACTTTGCATGGAGACTTCTCATATTCGCAACTTTTCAATCATTGCACATATTGATCACGGAAAGTCAACATTGGCGGACCGTCTGATTGAATATACCGGCGCTCTCTCTGCCCGTGAAATGGAAAATCAGGTTTTGGACCAAATGGAACTGGAGCGGGAACGGGGCATTACGATCAAAGCCCAGGCTGTGCGCCTTGAGTATGCGGCGCAAAATGGCGAAGCATACATGTTGAATTTAATTGATACGCCCGGACACGTCGATTTTACTTATGAAGTTTCCCGCAGCCTGGCAGCCTGTGAAGGCGCTTTGCTGGTGGTGGACGCCACACAGGGTATTGAGGCGCAGACGTTGGCTAATGTATATCTGGCGCTTGAACATGATCTGGAAATTATCGTTGTAATCAATAAAATCGATCTCCCCAGCGCGGATCCGGAAAAAGTAAAACACGAAATTGAAGAGGTTATTGGGTTGGATACCTCCGATGCGATCCTGGTCAGTGCGAAAACAGGGGTCGGCATTCCTGAGGTTCTGGAGGCGATTGTCCGCAAAATCCCGGCTCCAAGTACAAATGAGGGGGAGCCTTTGCGCGCGCTTATATTTGATTCCCATTTTGATTCATACAAGGGAGTCATTGCCTATGTCCGCGTCATGGACGGTTCAATCCGTCCGGGGATGAGGGTAAAAACGATGGCTTCCGATAAGGTTTTTGAGGTTACGGATGTCGGCGTTTTTCGTCCGGCCTTGCGGAATGTTGACGAATTGGGACCAGGGCAGGTTGGTTTTTTGGCGGCCAGCGTCAAAAATGTAAAAGATACCCGGGTCGGAGATACTATCACCGATGCCAGTCGTCCGGCAGCACAGCCATTGACTGGGTACCGCAAAATCACGCCGATGGTTTTTTGCGGCTTATATACAGTGGAAAGTGTGGACTATGAAGCATTGCGGGATGCACTGGAAAAATTGCAGTTAAACGATGCGTCGCTGGTTTTCGAACCAGAAACTTCCGTAGCGCTTGGTTTTGGCTTCCGATGCGGTTTCTTGGGACTGCTGCATATGGATGTCATTAAAGAGCGCTTGGAGAGAGAGTATGATTTATCGCTGATTACAACGGCGCCAAACGTTATTTACAAGGTGTATCGGACGGATGGCCAAATGCTGCAGATTGATAATCCGGCGCATTTGCCATCGCCTCAGGAGATCGAACATATTGAAGAGCCTTATGTGAAAGCGACAGTGATCGTACCAAACGAATTTGTCGGCGCGGTAATGGAATTGTCACAGGAAAAAAGGGGCGAATACCGGGATATGAAATATCTTGATACGACCCGGGTGATGCTGACGTATCACTTGCCGCTCAGCGAAATTATTTATGATTATTTTGACCGTTTGAAGTCATCAACTCGCGGGTATGCTTCGTTGGATTATGAACTTACCGATTATCAGGAATCGGATCTTGTCAAGCTGGATATTTTGTTGAACGGCGATCCGGTGGATGCGCTGAGCGTGATTGTTCATCGTGATCGGGCGCAATACCGTGGTCGTTTACTGGTTGAAAAGCTGCGGGGAATTATTCCCCGGCAGATGTTCGAGATTCCCGTGCAGGCAGCGATTGGCAACAAAGTGATTGCCCGGGAAACTGTTCGGGCAATGCGCAAGGACGTATTAGCAAAATGTTATGGCGGGGATATTACCCGGAAACGAAAATTGCTGGAGAAACAAAAGGAAGGCAAGAAGAGAATGAAACAAGTCGGCAACGTTGAAATTCCGCAGGAAGCGTTTATGGCGGTTTTGAAAATTGACTGATCTAACCGGTATTTATGTGCATATCCCCTTTTGCCGGCAAAAATGTTTTTATTGCGACTTCCCTTCTTACGCCGGGCTTGACAGTGTATTTGATGATTACGCCGCCGCTTTACGCCGGGAAATCGACCGGCGAAGCGGCCTTTTATCAAGTTGTCGGATTGACACGATTTATTTTGGCGGCGGGACCCCGACGTTGTTGTCCAGTCACGCCATATTATCTATTTTAGAAACTCTTCAGCGGCGCTTTACGGTGCTGAAAGATGTTGAAATCAGTATTGAAGCAAACCCGGGAACGATTGATAAGGAGAAGCTGCGAAGTTTGCGGTCGGCCGGGTTTAATCGCATCAGCTTTGGCGTGCAGTCCTTTTCAGATTCTGTTCTTCAATCAGCCGGGCGAATTCATACCGCGCAGCAAGCGGTTCAGTCGATTAGGGAAGCGCAAGCTGCCGGCTTTGCCAATGTCAGTGTTGATTTAATGTACGGTTTGCCCGGACAAACGCAGAAGGATGTACTTTTTAGTTTTCAGCAGGCAATTCGTTTGCAGATTTCACATATTTCCGTGTATGGGTTGAAAGTGGAAGAAGGGACGCCTCTTGAGGCTGCTTTGCATTCCGGGCGGGCTGTGTTGCCGGATGAAGACGATGAGTTGGCAATGTATGAGCTGGCAACTCGTATTTTGCCGGAAAATGGCTATTTCCGTTATGAAATTTCAAATTATGCCCGGTTGGGTTCACAAAGCCGGCATAATCTCAAATACTGGCGGTATCTTCCATACATTGGCTTTGGCGCGGCCGCTTGCTCTTTTTTCGATAATGAGCGGCTAACGAATACGCCGGACGTGATGGATTATATTGCCATGGTAAGAGAAAATAGGGATCCGGCAGCTGTGCGGGAGCGTATTGAAGCCGGCACGGCGATGGCTGAATATGCGTTTCTAGCCTTGCGTACAGTGCAAGGCATCTGCTTTGCAGATTTTTCTGATCGTTTCCAGGTACAATTTGAAAGTCACTATGCTGAGCAGATTGATCGCTTGCTTCACCAGCAGTTGATTTGCCAATATCCCGGTGGTATTCGTCTCACTCCGCTGGGCATGAAGTTCGGTAATCTTGTTTTTGCCGCTTTTTTACCGAAAAAAGACAAATAACTTTGTTGCTATCTTGACAGCGGTCTGAACAAGTGGTATTTTTTTAGTAGGCATTAGCACTCTACTGACGCGAGTGCTAACAAAGGGGGCGAGCAATGTGTTGGACGAGAGAAAAAGAAAAATTTTACAGGCAATTATCGACGACTATGTATCTACAGCTGAGCCGATTGGATCTCGGACCATTGCCCGCAAATATGATTTAGGGATTAGCCCGGCGACGATCCGCAATGAAATGGCTGATTTGGAATTGTTGGGCTATTTGGAACAGCCGCATACTTCCGCCGGCCGCATTCCTGCGGCGAAAGGATACCGGTTTTATGTCGACAGTTTGATGTCAACGCCGGCGATTTCCGAAAATGATGTGATGCTGATTACGAATTGGTACCAAACGCGGGCTCGCAGGATTGAAGAAGTATTCCAGGAAACGGCCAAGATCATTTCGCGTATGACGCGCAATGTTTCGTTGGTCTTAGCGCCGCAGTTCGGTCCAGCTGTTTTTAAATATTTGCAGTTTATGCCATTGGATAATTCCAGAGTGATCCTGGCGATAGTCACCGATACCGGTTATGTGGAAAACAAGGTTTTGACTATTCCCGAAGGCCTTGTATTTGATGATTTGCACCGGATTGCCGAGCGGATTAATCGTCGTTTGTCAGGCCAGGCGCTTGAACATATCCGGTCGTCTGTGTTTCATGATATTCGTCAGGATTTTCAGCATGACCGTGCTGTTTTTGATACTTTGCTGGAAGTTATCCGTCAATCTATTGCAGGGGACAAACAAGAACGGCTTTATTTGGGCGGTACCGCTCAGTTGCTGGCGCAGCCCGAATATCGCGATGTGAAAAAAGTGAAGGATTTACTATCAATGCTGGAGGAAGAACGCTTGTTATGCGATATTTTGCATACGAAAGAATCGGATGGCGTTGTGATTACGATAGGCGGCGAGAATAAATATTCAGGCATCCAGGATTGCAGCGTAGTGCAAGCGACCTACCGGATTGATGGACAGGTCGTCGGCACGGTCGCTGTTCTTGGCCCAACCAGGATGGAATATGGAAAAATAACTTCCGTATTGGAATTCATGCACCGTCATCTTGGCGATATTTTAAATCGTTATCGACTATAATGAAGAATTTTGGGGAGGTGCATGCATGAATTTGAAGCAGGCAGGAAGCGGTGCTGATGTGGATGAACGCTTGGCGGCGCTGATGACGAATGCGAATGCTGTCAGGGCAATTACTGCCGCGGTAGAGGGTACGATAGGTCCGAAGGGACTCGATACTATGCTGGTGGACCGTTTTGGCGAAGTGATTATTACGAATGACGGTGTAACGATTTTAGATAAGATGGATGTCAATCATCCTGCAGCGAAAATGTTGATTAATATTGCCAAAGCCCAACAGGCTGAGGTTGGTGATGGGACGACGACCGCTACGATTATGGCCGGAGCGTTGGTTACCGAAGGCGTAGGCCAGGTTTTGCGCGGGGTCCCGGTAGCCCGGGTTATTGAAGGAATCCGGTATGGTGTGAAACAGGTTCTGAGCCAGATTGAGGAACGGGGCCGCAAAGTAACCGATATACAGGATCCGATTTTGCGCAATATTGCTATGATTGCCGGCAGGGAGTATGAAGATATTGCTGACCTGGTAGTGGAAGCGGTGCAATTGATTGGGGTAGAAAAACTCTGTGAACAACATTTCAAACTGTCGGATATCATTACGGCCGAGGAAGGCGCCGGCAATGAAGTGTTTATGGGCGTTATTGTTGATAAAGAACGTATGAATCAGGAAATGCCTGCCGAGATGATCGATGCGAAGGTTTTGTTGGTGGATGATGCGCTGGAACCGGAAGAAATGGAAGATGAAGCGTTAAGCACGGAAACAGGATTTAAGCGTTATATTGATTTTCAGGACGAGTTTAAATGCAACGTGCAGAAAATTGTTGATTTGGGGGTAAAGGCTGTCTTGGTGGACCGCGGCGTTCATGCGATGGCTGAAGAACTGCTGACCGATGCCGGGGTGCTGGTTATCCAGCGAGTTGCCAACAAAGATTTGCGGCGAGCCTGTGAACATGTCGGCGCCAGAATGATTAAACGAACCGGTTTAAAAAAGGATATTGCTGATATTGAGAAATATCTTGGTTTTGCTGCCCGGATATATGAAGATGAAAAGCTCCGGCAAATTCGTATCCTAGGCGGCGGTGGCAAGCCGATGGCGACTATTTTAGTGGGCGCGGCAACGGAGGAAGTGGTCGGTGAAAGAGAACGGATCGCCAAGGATGCCGCATCAAGCGTACAGGCAGCCATTCGCGGCGGATATGTAGCCGGCGGCGGGGCGACTGAGATTGCCATGGCACGGCAAGTGGAAAAAATGCGGGACAATGTGAAAGGAATGGCTGCTTATGGCGTGGATTGCGTAGCAAACGCGCTGAAAAAGCCGTTAACACAGATTGTTCAAAATGCCGGTTTTAATCCGTTGGAAAAAGTGGAAGAGGTAATGGCCGCCCAACTGAAGGCCGGCAGTGATACTTTGGGGATTGATTGCGATACCGGGTTGGTTGCCGATATGTTGTCTCAGGGAGTCGTTGATCCTGTACCTGTCAAATACCATGCAATCAAAGCAGCCGCTGAGGTTGCGGTTGCTATTCTGCGAATTGACACGATTATCAAGAAAAAAGAAGAGGGGGCTCCTGCCGCGAAAGCTGCAGGCGGCGTTGAAGCCGGAATGCCCGACTTTTAATGTGGATGCGAGGTGAAAACAGTGGTAAATAGCAAAAAAACGGAGCAAGAAAAAGGCAAACAGGAAATTCCTGGAGCAGAGGTGGAAACCGGTGGTTCAGAAGGCCGTATTGGCAGCGGTGAACCAACAGTAGAAAAATTGCTGGTCGAAATCGAAGAAAAACAGACTTTATTAGAAGAAATGACCAACCGTTATCAACGATTGCAGGCTGATTTTGATAATTTTCGCCGGCGCACCCGCCAGGAAAAAGAAGAACTATCGTCAGTTGTCGCCCAGGATTTGATATTGCAGATATTGCCGGTTATTGATAACTTGGAACGGGCATTGGACGGCAAGAGCCAACAGGATTTACAAGCAATGATGGCTGGCGTGGAGTTGATTTATCGTCAAATGGTGGGTTTATTAGCTAAAAATGGCTTGGAAACGATTGAATCTGTAGGCTCTGTGTTTGATCCCGGGCAGCATCAGGCTGTTATCCGGGCTGAAGATCCTGAACAGCCTGATGGGATGATCATCGAAGAATTGCAAAAAGGATACCGGGTCCGTGATAAAGTGATCCGGCCGAGTATGGTCAAGGTAGTAGGAAATTGCTAATGTAAGATTGTTTTTAAAAAGAAAGTTCAGTTTGTATCTATATAAAAGGGGGAAAAGAATATGGCAAAAGTAATTGGTATTGACCTTGGAACTACGAATTCGGTTGTTGCTGTTATGGAAGGCGGCGAGCCGGTTGTTATCCCGAATGCGGAAGGGAGCCGCCTGACTCCATCTGTTGTCGGCTTTTCAAAAACAGGAGAACGCCTTGTCGGTCAGCTGGCTAAACGCCAGGCGATATCCAATCCGGATCGTACGATTAGCTCAATTAAGCGGCACATGGGTACGGATTATAAGGTGAAAATTGACGACAAATCATATAACCCACAAGAAATTTCTGCCATGATTTTGCAAAAAATGAAGCAGGATGCAGAAGCTTATTTGGGTGAGAAAGTTACCCAAGCAGTTATCACTGTCCCGGCTTATTTTACCGACAGTCAACGTCAGGCGACCAAAGACGCCGGAACTATTGCCGGATTGGAAGTATTGCGGATTATTAACGAACCTACCGCTGCTTCGTTGGCTTATGGCATGGATAAGGGCGAAGACCATACCATTCTTGTTTTTGACTTGGGTGGCGGAACGTTTGATGTTTCGATCCTGGAATTAGGCGATGGCGTGTTTGAAGTAAAAGCAACAAACGGAAACAATCGCTTGGGCGGCGATGATTTTGATGAGCGCGTCAAAAAATGGCTGATTGATGAATTTAAAAAGCAGCAGGGAATTGATCTTGCTCATGACAAGATGGCTCAGCAACGGCTGTTGGAAGCTGCGGAAAAAGCGAAAATTGAGTTGTCCAGCGTATTAACAACGAATATTAATTTGCCGTTCATTACTGCAGATCAAACCGGTCCAAAACATCTGGATTTAAACTTGACCCGAGCAAAATTCGACGAACTTACGTCTGACTTGGTAGAAGCTACAATGGGACCAACCCGTCAGGCGATGAGCGATGCCGGAATGTCACCGAAAGATATTGATAAAGTCATCTTGGTTGGCGGATCTATCCGTATTCCTGCCGTTCAAGAAGCGATTAAAAACTTTTTTGGCAAAGAGCCGCATCGCGGTGTAAACCCGGATGAGTGTGTCGCTATCGGCGCCGCTATTCAGGCCGGTGTGCTGGTCGGGGAAGTAAAAGACGTTCTCCTGCTTGACGTTACTCCATTGTCGCTTGGTATTGAAACCATGGGCGGTGTGTTCACTAAGATCATTGACCGCAATACGACTATTCCTACTTCTAAAAGTCAAACGTTTTCTACTGCGGCCGACAATCAGCCATCGGTTGATGTCCATGTATTGCAAGGCGAGCGCGAAATGGCTTCTTACAATAAGACCCTTGGACGGTTTGAGTTGTCTGGAATTCCGCCGGCTCCCCGGGGCGTCCCGCGCATTGAAGTCACATTTGACATTGATGCGAATGGTATCGTCCATGTTTCCGCAAAAGATCTTGGAACTGGAAAAGAGCAGAAGATCACAATCACTTCTTCGGGCGGTATCAATAAAGAAGATATCGACCGCATGGTGAAAGATGCGGAAGCGCATGCGGCAGAAGACAAAAAACGCCGTGAAGAAGTGGAAATTCGCAATAATGCTGACTCACTTGCTTATAATGCAGAAAAAACGATTAAGGATGCCGGTGACAAAGCAGATAAGGAACTAGTTGCGAAAGTCCAGGCGGCCGTTGATAAATTGAAGGAAACCCTGAAAGGGACTGATATTGAGAAAATCAAGGCGGATACGGAAGAACTGACGAAACCGCTATACGAATTGTCGTCGGCGATGTATAGTCAGGCCGATGCTGCTGCTGGTCAGCCAGGTGCGCAAGCATCCGGCGCGCATGAAGCGCCGAAGGATGAGAAGGTTGTTGATGCTGAGTACAAAGTCGTAGACGACGAGAAGAAATAAGTAAATGAAGCTAACCTAATGGAACAATCATAACAGACATAACTTGGAAGGGGTTGCTAACCCCTTCCAAGTTATGCCCATGCTTAAAGATATGAGTGGCGGCCAGTGAAAATGGCCCGAAAAAATGATTTTGGATGGTGTAACGAGTGAGTAAACGTGACTATTATGAAGTGCTGGGCGTTGAGAGGTCGGCGTCAGAAGAAGAAATCAAAAAAGCATTTCGCAAGGCAGCCCGAAAGTACCATCCCGATGTGAATCGCGATAATCAAAAAGAAGCAGAAGAAAAATTCAAAGAAGTCAACGAAGCCTACGAAATTTTATCAAATGCTGAACGGCGCGCCCAGTATGATCAGTTTGGGCACGCTGCTTTTGAGAATGGTCAAGGAGCTGGAGGGTTTGGCGGCGCCGGCGGATTTAACGATATTTTCGATATGTTTTTCGGGCAATCGGGCTTTGGCTTCGGACGTCGTCCGGCGGGACCGGAAAAGGGCGCGGATTTGCGGTATGATATGGAAATTACTTTTGAGCAGGCTGCGTTTGGCATGGAAACGGAAGTACAGGTACCGAGGACGGAAGATTGCTCTGTTTGCGATGGTTCCGGCGCCAGTCCGGGAACGCATGCCCAAACTTGTCCGCAGTGTCAGGGAACCGGTCAGGTGCAGGTTGCCCAAAACACGCCTTTTGGTAGGATGGTCAACGTTGTGACGTGTGATCGTTGCCGCGGCGAAGGGAAAATCATTCAGTCGCCTTGCAAGGAATGTCATGGACGTGGTAAAACGCGGATACGCCGAAAAATTAAAATTAAAATTCCGGCCGGTGTAGACAATGGGTCGCGTTTGCGGGTGAGTCATGAAGGTGAAGCCGGAACTCGCGGAGGTCCTCCGGGAGATCTTTATGTATATTTGTTTGTAAAACAGCATAAATTATTTATCCGCGAGGGTAACGACGTAATCTGTGATGTACCGATCAGTATTGTACAGGCGACGATTGGTGATGAGATTGAAGTGCCGACGCTTGATGGCAAAGTGAAGCTCAGGATTCCCGAAGGAACGCAAACAGGGACGATTTTCCGGGTAAAAGAAAAAGGGATCCCGTTTTTAAAGGGACATGGCCGAGGAGATCAGCATGTTCGGGTCAAAGTGGTCACACCGAAAAAACTGTCGGATCGTCAGCGTGAGTTATTGGTTGAGTTTGCCCGCATTGGCGGTGTAGATATGAACCCTGAGCAAAAAGGTTTTTTCAAAAAAGTAAAAGAGTTTTTGGGATGAATGTAGACTTACTTCAGTTGGAGTTGCCTGTACCCGGAGGGTGCAACTCCAACTGAAGTTTAGTCGAATTTACTTCGAGCTATAGCCTGTTTCACCCTTCGGGTACAGGCTCCCCGACCTAAGAGGGCGGGGTCTTACAGGCTGTGTGAAGGATAATGTAATTTTACAGGCGAGGAGTGGTTGGTATGAAATGGGCTGAAATTAGCATCCAGACTACCCAGGAAGCCACGGAGGCAGTGGCCAATATCTTTCATGATTTAGGGACAAGCGGAGTGGTAATTGAAGACCCCGAACTCATTAATTCGTACCGGCATTCCGGAACGTGGGACTATTGCGGGATCCCTGAAGACGACACGGGAATAGTAACTGTTACTGCATACTTGCCGGTAGATAATCGTTTGCATCGTAGTCTGCAGTTGTTTGAGCAGAGGGTGAATGAACTTATTCATCATGATATTGACAAAGGCAGCGGTGCGATCCGATGGCGGGAGGTTCAAGACGAGGATTGGTCTTCGGCTTGGAAACAGTATTTTCACCCGGTGAAAATTGGCGAACGGGTAGTCATTAAACCTTCTTGGGAAGACTATCAGCCTGCTGATGGCGAGATTGTCATCGAGCTGGATCCTGGAATGGCGTTCGGTACAGGAACCCATCAAACAACGCAAATGTGCATTCGCTGCTTGGAAGAGGTAATGGCTCCTGGCTGCACGGTATTTGATATTGGTACCGGCTCTGGTATTTTGGCGATTGCGGCTGCAAAGCTTGGCGCCCGGGAAGTACGCGCAGTTGATTTGGACCCTGTGGCGGTAAAAATAGCCGGTGAAAATATCCTCTTAAATGGCGTGCAAGATACAGTCTGTATCTCGCAAGGAGATTTGCTGACTGGGATTGCCGGTGACGACAAGGCTGAGGTAGTCATCGCTAATATTGTTGCTGATGTGATTATTCGCTTGGCGCCTGATCTTCCGTTCCGTCTCAAGGAAGGGGGTCTCTTGATCGCAAGCGGTATTATTATTACCCGTCTTAGCGACGTTGCTGCCGCATTGGAACAAATTGGCCTATCTGTTGAAAAAATCATGGAAGAAGGCAGTTGGGCGGCTATAGTGGCCCGTCAGGGGGGCGTATAAATTGGCCCGCTTTTTTATTGAAAGTGAATTGGCGGAAAAAATGGTGCTTCGTGGCCTTGATGCGCATCATGCCAGTCACGTTTTACGCTTAAAACCGGGTGATGAAATTATTGTAGTCGATTCTCGTGGAATGGCAGCCAGAGCCAGGCTTGAGACAATCAGTTTGTCAGAAATTACATTAACGTTCATTGAGAGAATTGCTGACAGCGGTGAACCTCCTGTTGCTGTGTATTTGGCACAGGGTTTGGCCAAAGGCGACAAGATGGATTATATTGTGCAAAAGGCTGTAGAACTTGGGGTTGGTAAAATCATCCCCTTGGCAGCAGACCGCAGTGTAGTGCGCTATGACGCTGCCAAACAGGCTAACCGGCAGGAACGCTGGAAAAAAATTGCTTTGGAGGCTGCGAAACAGTGTGGGCGGCTTACTGTTCCGGAAGTAACAGTGTTTGAGGACGTGAAAGGGCTGTTGGCCAAGTATGGGCAAGATTTTATGATGGTCATGCTATACGAAGGCGAGCAAAAAAACGGGTTCAAAGCTTTACTGAAAAATTGTCAGGCGCGTGCTGTTTTGCTCTTGATTGGTCCGGAAGGTGGATTTAGTGATGGAGAAGTGGCGTTTTGCCGTCAACATGGAGTTCATACTGTATCGGTCGGACCCCGGATATTGCGAACAGAAACGGCGGCATTGGCGGCACTATCGATCGTGATGTATGAATGCGGCGATTTGGGGGGGTATTAGTGCGGCGCGTGGCGTTTAGTACACTAGGATGCAAGGTGAATCAATTTGAAACAGAAGTAGTGGAAGGGCTATTCCGGGAACGCGGCTACACAACTGTTGATTTTTCTTCTATTGCAGAGGTATATGTTATTAATACGTGTTCAGTGACTCATCTGGGAGAAAAAAAATCACGGCAGTTGATTCGTCGTGCAGTTCGCACCAATGCAGAGGCAATCGTCGTGGTGACCGGCTGCTATGCGCAGGTTTCATCGCAGGAAATCGCTGCGATTGAGGGTGTGGATATTGTTATTGGCACACAGGAACGCAACCGGATTGTGGACGTTGTGGAGGAATTTTCCAATTTGCATCAGAAACGGAATTTGGTTAGCGACATCATGAAAGCAGACCATTTTGAAGATATTCCGCTGCTAAAGGCGCCTGAACGGACCAGAGCCTTCTTGAAAATCCAGGAAGGCTGTGATAATTTTTGCTCATACTGTATTATTCCTTATGCGCGGGGGCCGTTACGGTCAAGATCGTTGTCCAGTGTAATTCATGAAGCAGAAAAATTGCTTCACGCCGGATTTAAAGAAATTGTTCTGACTGGTATCCATTTGGGTGCATTCGGACGAGATTTAGACGATCATATTACCTTGACGGATGCCGTACGGAATGTATTGTCGTTTCCAAATGCGTTTCGGCTGCGCCTTGGATCGATTGAATCCCTTGAAATTTCTCCGGAACTTATCCGGATTTTCCAGACCGATTCCCGCCTGTGCAAGCATTTGCATTTACCTTTGCAGGCGGGCGATGATACGATTCTGGCAGCAATGAACCGGCAGTACACGACGGCGCAATATCGTCAGTTGGTTCAACGGATTGAAGCGGAAGTACCGAATATGGCGATTTCTACCGATATTATTGTGGGCTTTCCCGGCGAAACGGAAGCAATGCATGAAAATGCATTGCGTTTTGTGGAGAGTATGAATTTTTCCCGGATGCATATTTTCCCTTATTCACGCCGTAATGGAACGGCGGCGGCTTCTTTTCCTCAGCAAATACCGGAAGTTGTTAAAAAACAGCGGTTGCTGTCAATGCAGCAATTGGCAGAGCGTAAATCGAGAGATTTTGCAGCACGGTTCATCGGCAAACGCCTGGAGGTATTAATTGAGACTGTAACAGCTGAAGGCGCGGAAGGCTTGACAGAACAGTATCTTCGTGTATATATTCCGAATTGTCAAGTTGAAGCGGGAAATACCGTAACGGTCATGCCGGATGATTTTCTTTATGATGGATTAAGAGGGGTTCGCGTAAATTAAATTATAAGTTTTCATACGAGTTTTAGCAGGATATTAAAAAAAAAAACAGAATGCTTTCTACCAGGACAGTGATTTCTGCAGATTCTGCAGGTGTTATTTTTATCCGATATCTAATCCGCTTTGCCACTGGGGATGTAATGTGTTGCGGCGGTGATGAAAGGGGCGAATTTGTGCATAACGATTGTATTTTTTGCAAAATAGCTGCGAAAGAAATTCCGGTAAAAATAATTTATGAAGATGACCATGTATTGGCTTTCCCTGATATTAACCCAATGGCGCCAGTTCATATATTAGTCATCCCCAAACAACATTTTGACAGCCTCCTCACTGTGAAACCGGAAGAGATGCCAATTGTTGCCCAAGTAATGGCAGCGTTGCCGGCTGTTGCTGAAAAAGCCGGTGTAACTGGCGAAGGTTTTAGAATTGTTGTCAATACGGGGGGTAATGGCGGGCAGACAGTGAACCATTTACACTGGCATCTTTTAGGCGGGCGGATCATGAGTTGGCCTCCAGGCTAATATTGACAATAGTTATTGATATCGTGTATAATGTCTAAGTATATGTAGCAGTAATGTGCTTCCCCAAAGGTCTATGTGTGGAGGGAGGGATATCAGATGTCAGAAGTTAAAGTAGGCAAAAATGAAACGATTGATAGCGCACTCCGCAGATTCAAACGTACATGTCAAAAGGCCGGCGTTCTTTCGGAAGTTAGAAAACGCGAACATTATGAAAAACCCAGTGTAAAGCGCAAAAAGAAGTCCGAAGCAGCACGCAAACGCAAGTTTTAGTCAGTTTCGGAGGTAATGAAAATGTCTCTTAAAGAACGACTAATGACAGATATGAAGCAAGCCATGAAAGACAAAGAAGCTGGCAAGCTTCGGCTTTCTGTTATTCGCATGGTTCGTGCGAGCATAAAAAACGGTGAAATCGACCAAAAAAAAGAGTTTAATGATGATGAAGTTTTAGACATTTTGGCAAAAGAAGTTAAAATGCGACGTGATTCGATGGAAGATTTTCGAAAAGGAAATCGTCCGGATCTTGTGGAACAATTAGAACAAGAAATCGTTATTCTCAAAGAATATCTTCCGGAACAACTTTCAGAAGATACTATCCGCGAACTCGTTACACAGGCGATTCAGGAAACACAGGCCGTCACGGTGAAAGAAATGGGCAAAGTGATGGCTGTGCTGATGCCCAAAGTAAAGGGGAGAGCCGATGGCAAACTGGTGAATGCCGTGGTTCGGGAACTGTTGCATAATTAAATCCTACAACATGGGATCCGGTACCGTTTGGTATCGGATCTTTCTATTTCAGCCTGCATAGTTGGCTTTGGGGGATGCGCGGACAAAAAAAGAAGGCAGGCGTAAGCCTGCCTTGCATTTTCAGTTAAAGTGAAGGTGCCGTCAAGATACAAAAGATAGAGCTTCGAAATATGCATTCAATAAAGCGGCAATGAAGTTTGCTATGACGATGAATAACAATGCAGGAACGTCTGATCAACAACACTTACAACAAATAAAACAAAATCAATACAATTTGTGTTAAAATAATACTGATGCGATGTGTGCAGTAATACAACAGCGATGAGCGAAGTTTGCAGGATCCATTTGTGCAATGAATGAAAAATTCTTCACTAGAACTTACTGGCTTATCATAGCAAAGCAACATTCAGTTGTCAATGATATTTAGAAAAAATATCTATTAATTATTATTATTATACAACTATAGTTCGAAATAGGATACAATGGTATTTACAGGAATACAGATGATATACGGCGAATTACAGATTGTAGAGAGCCAAACGGATCATAGACGACGACGGGCTCTTTGAGCAGCTTGCGCAGCGATAAATAGGAGTGATACTATGGTTGGTAGAAAGTTTATCATATTGTTGCTGGCAACTATGGTTTTATCGGGAATATTTTTGGCTCCTGTGTCGGCGGCCGAGGCTCCGGTTATTATTGTTCAAATCAAAGGAGAAATAGATGCCGGACAAGCGTCCGTCGTTCGCCGGGCTATGGCTGAGGCTGCAGAAAAACGCACACAGGCCATACTGGTAGAGGTCGATACGTTTGGCGGGCTTGTTGATTCTGCAGTGAAAATTCGCGATATGATCAGCGATTCACCGATACCGACAATTTGCTATGTGCGTAACCGGGCGTGGTCTGCCGGTGCATTAATTGCGCTGTCACATCGTTACATCGCAATGGCGCCTGGCGCCAGTATGGGTGCAGCGGAACCAATACCAGCCACAGAAAAAACGATTGCTGCGATCAAGGCGGAATTTGCCGCTACTGCCGGGAAAACCGGACGTAATCCAAGAGTAGCAGAAGCGATGGTTGATAAAACGCTGGGATTACCCGGTTATGCTGAACCAGGGCAGATACTGGCGTTAACTGAGGTACAGGCAATAAAAGTCGGCTATGCGGATCTGATTGCCGCCGACAGGGAAGCTGTATTAGCGCATTATGGTTATTCCGGGGTTCCTATTGTCGAGTATAAAATGGAATGGGCGGATAGACTAATAGGCTGGCTTTCCGATCCGGCAGTAAAGTCGATTCTTTTGACGATCATTTTTCTTGCGGTGTTGACAGAAGTAAAAACTGCGGGGTCCGGAATTGCGGGTTTAATCGGTTTGGGTGCTGCAGTGCTGTTTTTCGCCGGACAATGGATGGCAGGTTTGGCAGGGATCGTTGAAATCCTATTATTTGTAAGTGGACTCGTGTTAATTGTTGTTGAATTCTATACACCGGGATTAGGACTGTTTGGCTTCGCTGGTTTGGGTTGTATTTTTGCCAGTTTGTTTTTTACGCTCGGAGGTGATTTGCGAGCGTTGAATATTTTGGCGGTCAGTATGGCTGCTGCCGTTGCCGTATTTTTGCTCATCCTGAAAAAACTACCTTCCAGCAAACTTTGGTCCCGGATGGTTTTGAAGGATTCAGAAAGAACACAGGACGGCTTTGTCAGCGCGCATGATTATAGCCGTTATATCGGTAAACAAGGGAAGACGTTAACGTTATTGCGTCCGGCCGGAATAGTAGAGATCGACGGGGAACATTTGGATGTAGTATCAGACGGACAGTATGTTAAAATGGGAACGACAGTAATTGTAATGAGTGTAAGTGGAAATCGGATTGTAGTTCGCCCCGTTCCTGATGAGGAGAAATGAGTGGGTGCTGACAGGTGTTATAAAAAAGGGAGGATGAATCAATGATTATTACCACGATGCTGGGCAGTTTTTTGATTGTTTTCTTGTTCATCGTTTGCGTGTTCGTTTTTTTGCATTTTGTGCCGTTGGGCCTTTGGATTTCGGCTATGGCTGCAGGAGTGCATGTTGGCATATTCAATCTTGTGGGCATGCGGCTTAGGCGTGTACCGCCGGCCAGAATTGTATTGCCGCTGATTAAAGCGAATAAAGCCGGATTGGATGTCAACGTCAACCAATTGGAAGCGCATTTTCTGGCTGGCGGCGATGTGGATAAGGTAGTGGATGCGTTAATTGCCGCACATCGAGCGCAGATTACGTTGCCATTTGAACGTTCCGCTGCGATTGACTTGGCGGGACGAAATGTTTTAGAAGCCGTTCAAATGAGCGTCAATCCCAAAGTTATTGAAACTCCTGTTGTTTCGGCTGTAGCCAAAAACGGGATTGAACTGAAAGTAAAAGCCCGGGTTACAGTGCGGGCGAATTTAGACCGTTTGGTCGGTGGAGCTGGTGAAGCGACGGTTATTGCCAGGGTGAGTGAAGGAATTATTACCAGCGTCGGCTTGGCGGATGACCATAAACAAGTCTTAGCAAATCCAGATCACATTTCGCAGATTGTGTTGGCGAAAGGGTTAGACGCAGGGACGGCGTTTGAAATCTTATCCATTGATATTGCAGACGTTGATGTTGGACGCAATATTGGCGCAGCGCTATTGACTGACCAGGCGGAAGCGGATAAACGCATTGCTCAGGCGAAGGCGGAAGAACGTCGGACGATGGCTGTGGCAAGAGAACAAGAAATGAAAGCGTACACGCAAGAAATGCAAGCCAAAGTAGTTGAATCGCAGGCAGAGGTGCCGGTCGCGCTGGCAATTGCATTAAGAGAGGGACGCTTAGGCGTTATGGATTATTATAATATGAATAATATTCTGGCCGATACGCAGATGAGGGACACGATTGCCAAGTCTGCTCCGGCGGCTGTTCCGGGTGCTATCAAACCGGAAGAGCCAAAGAACAGGTGATAGAATGGATTTCCTACTGATCGTAATTCTAATGGTTGTTCTTTATATTGTCCCGGAACTATTAAAGCGCCGGCGTCGGCCGGAACGCTATGAATATCCGGATATCCCGCTGCCATTGCCGCCCTCGGAGATGAAGGCGGCAAAGCTCGAGGCGGAGCCTGAAGAAATTCCGGAAAGCAAGTTATGGACAGGGCAAGGCGCGATAATTGCAGAAACAGCTGTTAGTGCCAGGCCGAAAACAACAGAAGAGGTTCCAATGTTGCAGGGCCGATTTACGCAAGAAGCATTGATTAATGGATTTATTTTTGCGGAAATCATTCGCCCGCCACGAGCGTACCGGCCGATGCGCCGCAGATTGTAGAAGGAAGATATTAACGGTTTACGCTGAAATACAGGAGGCAAAAAACGATTGGAAAAAATGATCAGTTTGCATGATAACCAAGAGGCATTGGCGATCTTGGGCCGCAATGATGAACATTTGCGATTAATAAAGGAGCAAACTGCAGCACGAATTACGGTGCGCGGCGAGGAGATTGTTATTGCCGGCGAAAACGATGAAACGGAGAGGCTTGTTCAATTATTTTCCGAACTGCTTTTTCTCTATCGGGACGGAAATCCGATTACCGACCATGAGGTGCGTTATGGGTTGCACTTGTTAAAAGAGGGCCATTTTGACCGATTGCATCAATTGTTTGCCGATACTGTCCTGGTTACTCATCGTGGGCGCAGGATCAAACCAAAAACGTTTGGGCAAAAAGTGTACCTTGAAGCGATCCGTAATAATAATATTACTTTTGGTCTAGGTCCGGCAGGGACCGGCAAAACGTATCTTGCGATGGCGATGGCGGTCTTGTCTCTGAAGAATAAAGAAGTGGAACGAATTATTTTGACCCGTCCGGCAGTGGAAGCCGGTGAAAAGCTGGGATTTTTGCCTGGTGATCTGCAGGAAAAAGTGGATCCCTATCTCCGGCCGCTTTACGATGCGTTGTATGATATGCTTGGCGTTGATACTGTGCAAAAATATATGACAAAAAATATTATTGAAGTTGCCCCGCTGGCTTATATGCGGGGCAGGACGTTGGATGATTCTTTTATTATTCTGGATGAGGCGCAAAATACAACTTCTGCTCAAATGAAGATGTTTTTAACCCGATTAGGGTTCGGTTCAAAAATCGTCGTGACCGGAGACACGACTCAAGTTGACTTACCACACGGCAGCAGTTCAGGATTGAAGCAATGTCAGATTATTTTTAAGGGGATTGATGATATCGCGATTGTACATTTGACGGAAGGCGACGTAGTACGACATCAGCTTGTTGCTAAAATCATTAAAGCATACGAACGTTATGAAGAAAAAAAAGGTGAAAATTTATAAATTTTTTAAGTATAAACTGGAGTTGAAACACGAATGGCGTTGATTGATAATAAAATGCGCGATTTTTTCGTTCATCCGACGAATAAACAGAGCCATTTGTTCGCCCGGCGGATCATATTTGGATTGGCTTTCTTTGTTTTAACGATGATCGCGTTGTCTGCCGATTTTATTTCCGATAAAGTTTCGCTGCAGGCGGGCCAAGTCAGTGATCGTGACGTGATTGCATCAAGAAGTGTTTCGTATATTGATGCGGACAAAACGAAAAAACTGGAAGCGGAAGTGTTATCCAGTGTCGCTACTGTTTACGATTTGGACGTTGCTGTATCAGCCAAGTCGGATGAAATGGTTACGGTTATTTTCCGGTCTGCGCAAAAAGTGGTTTCTGATGCGGCGCTTTCAACGCCCGAACAGAAAATGAACAGTTTGCAGTCCGTGTTGCCGATCCCGCTTTCGACGTCCACCTTGTCTGGGCTGGTTAATTTGGATTCTGCTGGTTTACATAAATCAAATGAATATACTGTACAATTATTGCATAAATATTTTCAACGCGGTATTCGTGATGATGATTTGGATACACTGCGTAAAAAAATTGTCATCGATGTTGAAGAGATGGGACTTGGAAGGCATGGTGAGGCCGTAGTAGCAGGTATTGCACAAGCAATGCTGCAGCCCAATTTTATCCTCAATGTTCGGGAAACAGATAAACGCAAGCAGATTGCCTTGGCCAGTGTCGAACCGGTGCGTGAAACGGTAAAAAAAGGTCAGGTTCTTGTATTGAGGGGCGATATTGTTACCGATGAGCAAATTCAAGTAATGGAGGAACTGGGTCTCCATAAAGGATCGATTAACAGTTTACGGATCTTTGGGTTGTCGATTTTCATCGTATTGGTTATGGTGATGCTGCTGGGATATTTATATAAATTTTATCGTTGGCTTTTGGATGATGAGAAACAAATAGTGCTGTTGGGGCTGATCATATTGGTTTCTCTGTTTTTAGGGAAGCTTGCTCATTCCTATTCTGATTTTGCAGCTCCGATGGCAGTTGGTGCTTTGTTGACTGCGATTTTGATTGATAAGCGGATCGGCATTGGGGTCGGCATTACTTTGACTTTGTTTTTTGCCGTTATGATTGAGAACGGATTGCGGCCGGTAATTGTTTTGTTGGCGGGCAGTGTTTTTGGCGTATTCAGCGTTTCCAAAATGACGCATGGCTATAGTTTGACGAAAACAGGAGTTTGGATTTCCGTCGTTAATTTTATCACGATTGTTGCCACCGGACTCATTGAGCAGGGAAATATTACACAAGTGCTGACTGACGGTGTAATAGGGGCGTTGAATGGGATTGCCGTTGCCGTATTGACGATTGGAATGCTTCCTTATCTTGAGAACACATTTAATATTACAACATCGATCAAATTGCTGGAGTTAACGAAACCCAATCATCCTTTGCTGCAAAGGTTGCTTTTGGATGCACCGGGGACTTACCATCATAGCGTTTTTGTCGGCAATTTGGCGGAAACAGCAGCAGATTATGTCGGAGCCAACCCTATTGTTGTAAGGGTTGGGGCGTTTTATCACGATATCGGTAAAATCAAGAGGCCATATTTCTTTATTGAAAATCAGGTAGATGCTGAAAATCCTCATGATAAAATTTCGCCGTCATTGAGCACATTAATTGTTACTTCGCATTTGAAGGATGGAGTGGATTTGTGCCGTGATTATAAGCTGCCGCAGGTGATTCTTGATGTTGTTCAGCAGCACCATGGAACGACGCTGGTTTCCTATTTTTATAAACGTGCAACGGAAAATGAGCATGGCGAATGCGTCATTGAAGCCGATTTTCGTTATGAAGGGCCTCGGCCTCAGTCAAAGGAGGCGGCTCTAGTCATGTTGGCTGACTCCTGCGAGGCGGCAGTCCGTTCGATTTCACGTCCTAATGCAAATCGAATTGAAGCGACCGTTCGTAAAATTATCAGGGAACGTCTTCATGACGGTCAATTGGATGAGTGCGATTTGACTTTACGGGATCTTACTGTGATTGGGGATGTGTTTATTCGCATTTTATCCGGTATGTTCCATCCACGCATAGAATATCCTGAAGCGATTAAAGAGCTGGAAAGGAGAAAAGCGAAGAATGGAAATAGTAATAAGCAATGCCCAGGAAAAGATGACAGTAACGCAGGAAATGGAAAAGATGTTGCTTGCAGTGTTAAATAAGGCTGCCGCTGCGCTTGATGTAGAGCCGAATGCCGAAGTCAGCATTGTATTGGCAGATGATGCGTACATTCAGGAATTGAACTGCCAGTACCGGGGAAAAGATATGCCTACGGATGTTTTGTCTTTTGCCCTGAATGAGGGAGAAGAACCGGAAATCATTGATGGACCGGAAGAAAATCTTCTTGGCGACATCATCATTTCGCTTGAGACTGCTCAGAGACAGGCTGTTGATTATGGGCACAGTCTTGAGCGGGAGCTTGCTTTTTTGACAGTCCATGGTTTTCTTCATTTATTGGGGTATGATCATGAGAAAGAGGACCAGCGTCAAACAATGCGGGCGGAAGAAGAGCGTATTCTTGAGCTTATTGGCTTGAGCCGGAACTGAGGCGAAATGATGGCCCGACAAAATCTTTTCCAAGCTTTTCGTTGTGCTTTCGCCGGGATAATACACTGTATTCGCCGGGAGCGCAATATGAAAATTCATGTTGGCGCGATGCTTGCCGTATTGTTTTTGGCATGGCGGTCGGATTTGTCCCGAAGCGATTGGGCGTTGCTGATCATCACAATCGCATTTGTTTTGAGCGCGGAAATGTTCAATACGGCAATTGAAGCGGTGGTTGATCTGATGATCCCGGAATATCATCTTTTGGCGAAGATTGCCAAGGACGTGGCGGCCGGCGCTGTGTTGGTTAGTGCTATTGCTTCATTGGCAGTTGGATATTTATTATTTTTCCATGGTTATTTCGTTGATAGGTAAGGAGAACAGAATGGATGAACAATTGATTGAAGCCGCATTGGCTGTACGGGATAAAGCTTACGCCCCCTATTCCCATTTTTTAGTAGGAGCGGCGCTTCGTACTAAAAACGGATGTCTATTTACCGGGGTAAACGTTGAAAATGCTTCTTACGGGCTGACAATCTGTGCCGAAAGAGCTGCAATCTTTCAAGCGGTTGCAGCGGGTGAAAGAGAGTTTTCTTCAATGGCGATAGCGGTTGATGCGCCTTTGCCAGCGGCGCCGTGTGGCGCTTGCCGCCAAGTGATGGCGGAGTTTGGTTTCGAGGAAATTATATTATGCACAACAGATAAACAGGTTAAAACATTTTCTCTGGCAGACTTATTGCCGGAAGCATTTGTGAAAGAAAATCTTCCCGGAGGAGATCGCAATGAAAAAAACAAATGAATATAAATCTGGTTTTGTGGCTGTCATTGGACGGCCAAACGTTGGTAAATCGACGTTGGTGAACAGTTTGATCGGACGAAAAATAGCGATTATGTCGGATAAGCCGCAGACGACCCGCAATAAGATTGTATGCGTTCTTTCCCTGCCGGATGCTCAAATTTTATTTATTGATACGCCGGGTATTCATAAACCCAAACATAAATTAGGTGAATATATGGTTCGGACTGCAGAAAACACGTTGAAAGAAGTGGACGTTGTTTTATTTGTGGTGGACGGGACTGCAGAAAAAGGGGCGGGAGAACAATATATTCTTGATCGCCTTGCTGCCGTGCGAACGCCGGTCGTTTTAGCCGTGAACAAAATCGATCAAATACCGAAAAATAAAATGCCGTCTGTTTTGGCGACTTATGGCTCCGGTTATGAGTTTGCTGCGGTTGTTCCGATTTCTGCGCTGGAGCATACGAATCTGGAAATATTGACGCAAGAATTGAAAAACTACATGGAACCAGGCCCGCAATACTATCCGGAGGATATGATTACAGATCAACCGGAACGATTGCTGATCGCTGAATTAATCCGGGAAAAAACCCTGCAGTTGACTCGTGAAGAGATCCCTCATGCGATTGCGGTGGATATTGAGGAGATAACAACCCGGCAGAATGAAGATCTTTATGTGCGGGCTGTGATCTATGTAGAAAGAGAGTCTCAAAAAGGAATTGTTATTGGCGCCGGCGGCAGTTTGCTGAAGGAAATTGGTCGTTTGGCCCGCATCGATATTCAAAACTTACTAGGGTCAAAAGTCTTTCTGGATTTATGGGTCAAAGTGAAAAAAGATTGGCGAAACCGGGAAGGAATTTTAAGGAGTTTTGGTTATGATTGACCATCTACATAGTAAATGGTATGATTTGTAAGAGGGGTGAAATATGAAACCGGTATCCAGATATTTTCTCAATGGGTTAATTGTTACTGTACCTATCGCTATCACTATATTGGTTGTAAACCAAATTTTTTCGCTCGCGGATAAATTATTGGGTCAATACTTGCCCATTTATTTCCCGGGGTTGTCTTTAATTATCGTTCTTGTCACCATTTGCATGGTGGGTTGGCTGTCCTCCAACTGGATATTAAGACGGATTTTTCTCTTTGCTGAACGGATGGTTGATACGATTCCGATCGTGAAGTTTATTTATAGTATCGTAAAACAGATTTCTACTGCCATGCTGGAATCCAAACAACTATTCAAAAATGCCGTATTGGTTCCATATCCTCATCCGGGTTGCAAAGTATTGGGTTTTGTGATGTCGCCACTGTCCGAGCCGTTAACGGAGAAACTGGATGTGGAATATGTTTGCATATTTATTCCCATGAGTTTTAACATGACTGCCGGTTTTAATATTATGGTTCGCAAGGATGATGTTATACCGTTGGAAGTGACCAGTGAAAGCGCTCTGCAGTATATATTGACTGCGGGCGCCATGATGCCTCGCAGCAACGATGTGACAAAATGTTAGGGAGAGATGCTTTATCGACTCGTCGATAGTTAGTGTGATGAAAATTGGAGCGGCGTTAATGCTTGTTCTGATCAATGGTTTTTTTGTACTAGCAGAATTTTCAATGGTAAAAATTAGGAAAACAAGACTGGAAGAGCTGGTGCAACAAGGGAATAATCGTGCTTCTTTGGCCTTGAAAATTGTTACTTCGCTTGACTCCTATCTGGGAGCAACGCAACTGGGAGTTACTTTGTCTTCATTAGCCTTGGGATGGATTGGAGAGCCGGCTGTCGCTTCTCTTTTAGAACCGTTGATTTATGCGTATTTTCCCGGGTCATCTTTGCTGCTGCATACAATTTCAGTCACACTTGGATTCACGATTATTTCATTTTTGCATATTGTTATTGGTGAATTGGTTCCCAAGTCGATCGCTATTCAGCGCGTGGAAGATGCAGTGTTGTTTATCGCATTTCCTATGTATTTATTCCATCAATTAGGTTATCCGGTCATTGTGCTGTTTAACCGGGTTGCAAATGCCATCCTGGGTTTGATGAATATCACACCTGCTACGGAAGCTTCATTAGCTCATTCTGAAGAAGAGCTGCGGATGATTGTCAGTGCCAGCCAACGTGGCGGAGTATTGGACAAAATGGAAAGCGAACTCATTGATAATGTGTTCGATTTTGCGGATCGCGTAGTCCGGGAGGTCATGGTTCCGCGTCAAGATATGATCTGTCTGTTCATAGAGGATTCGTTTGAAGAAAACATGCGTGTTGTACGGGAAGGCGGCCATACCCGATATCCGTTGTGCGAAGAGGATAAAGACCATGTCCTTGGGATGATCCATATTCGCGATTTGATGGATTTTGACATGACGGATTCAGAACCAAAGGTGCTGCAAAGTATTATGCGGGAAATTCTGGTTGTTCCGGAAGGAATGCCGGTTGCCAAGCTCCTGCAGTTAATGCGCCGTAAACGGACTCATCTGGCGGTTGTCGCGGATGAATACGGTGGGACTGCCGGCTTGGTGGCGATGGAAGATGTTTTGGAAGAGATCGTAGGGGATATCCAGGACGAACATGACGAGGGGAATGTTGAAATACTTCGTCTGCCAAACGGGGCTTATGAATTTGACGGCCGGGTGTTGTTGGAAGATGTAGCGGAAATTTTGAACATTCATCTCGAAGAACACGAGGAAGATACGATTGGCGGTCATATTTTCGGCATTCTGGGCAGAATTCCAGAGGTAGAAGATCAAGTTATCATTGATACGTATAAGTTTCACGTGCTGGAAGTGAATGGTTTTCGGGTGGTACGGGTGAAAGCTGAACCAACCAAAGAAAAAGCGCCGTCAACGGCGGAGTATTTTTAGATAGGGTAAATACAATAGTGAGGTAAGAATGGCGCAATATCAGACAGAAGCCATATTGTTGGCAGTCCGCGACTGGGGTGATTCAGATAAATTGGTGACTTTGTTTTCGCGTGAGCATGGCAAGATTAATGCAGTTGCATACGGCGCCCGCCGACCCAAAAATCGCATGGCGGGATCCTTGCAGCTGTTTTCCTATGTTGAATTGGTTTTGCTGCAAGGAAATAAGCTGGACACGATACGTCAATGCGATGTCAAAACTTCTTTCCGTACCTTGCGTGAAGATCTTAGTCAAATGGCTTATGGTGTTTTTATTCTTGAACTGGTCGATGAGCTTTGGCCGGACCGGCAGCCGGAAACAGCAGTATTTGATTTACTCTTGCTGGTTTTAGGGGTTTTACAGAAGCGAAATCCCCGATTGGTTGCTCTTGCTGCTGCGTGGCAGATGTTAAAGCTGGCTGGATTCCAGCCTGTATTGCATCAATGCGTTCGGTGCGGCTGCCCTCTGCATTTTCCCGCTAAATTTGATTCTGAGGCGGGAGGCGGAGTTTGTTTGGTTTGCGGCAAGCCGAATGAAGTGGATTTTGCAGAAGAAGAAGCCGATTTTCTGCAAAAATTATTGCTGCTGAATTGGGATGCGATAGAGCTGTTTACGGTAAAAGGGAAAGTCATGATGGAAACAGAGCGGAAGTTAATTGATTATCTGCTTTGCCGGTTAGAGCGTCATTTGCGTTCGCTGGATTTTATTCGCAAGGTCGCCTATTAGGGGGAATGGTTTAGATTTTGTTCTTGCTTTTTTTTCTTTGATTAGGGTATAATGAGCGTAACTACGGCGATGCAGGAAAAAGTAACCTGTCCAACAGCAGCGAGCGGGGAAATGGTGTGAGCCTCGCACGATACAGGCGAAAGGCGTTCCTAAGCTGCAAGAAGAAATCTTTTGACAAAAGAAAGTAAAACTTGCCATATATTTGAGGTGGGCTCTGGTAAAAGAGCCAATCAGGGTGGAACCGCGGGAATATTTCTCGTCCCTGTAACAATATGTTACGGAGATGGGATTTTTTTATGTCTATTTGCTGCATCCGATTGTACAAAATTTACTCGCAGGAGGGTTAAACACTATGACGTTTCAAGAGATAATTATGACGTTGCAAAATTTTTGGGCCAAACAACAGTGTATTCTTCAACAGCCGTATGACGTGGAAAAAGGCGCAGGGACCATGAATCCTGCTACGTTTTTGCGGACTTTGGGTCCGGAACCATGGAATGTAGCTTATGTTGAGCCGTCGCGCCGTCCGGCGGATGGCCGTTATGGCGATAACCCCAATCGCTTGTTTCAACATCATCAGTTTCAAGTCATTATGAAACCGTCACCGGCCAACATTCAAACATTGTATTTGGAAAGCTTGAACTGCCTGGGTATCGATCCGGCAAAACATGACATTCGTTTTGTGGAGGACAACTGGGAATCGCCTACTCTCGGCGCTTGGGGCCTGGGCTGGGAAGTTTGGCTGGATGGCATGGAAATTACTCAGTTTACTTATTTTCAGCAAGTCGGCAGTATTGATGTAAAACCGGTTGCCGTTGAAATTACATACGGCTTGGAACGACTCGCGATGTATATTCAGGGTCGGGAAAATGTGTATGATGTGGAATGGGTTAAGGGGATAACGTATGGAGATATTTTCCATCAAAATGAAGTGGAACAATCGCATTATAATTTTGAGGCCGCGGATACGGATATGTTGTTTCAGTTATTTGATACTTATGAAAAAGAAGCATTGCGCGTTGTTGAATTGGGGTTTGTGCTGCCGGCTTATGACTATGTTTTAAAATGTTCGCATACGTTTAATTTGCTTGATGCGCGCGGAGCGATCAGTGTCAGTGAGCGGACGGCGTTTATCGGGCGGGTTCGCACGATGGCCCGGTTGTGTGCGCAAGGCTATTTGGAGCAGCGTGAAAAATTGGGATATCCGCTTTTGAAAGGGGAGAAACAATAATGCCGCAAGATATTTTATTGGAAATTGGCACGGAAGAGATTCCTGCAAAATTTATGCCGGGTGCTTTAGAACAGCTTGGCGCCATTGCCCGTGAAAAGTTTGCCGCCCATCGGATTGCTTATCAGGAGATCGCGACGATGGGGACTCCAAGAAGGATGACGCTGATTGTAAGGCAAGCAGCTGATTTTCAGAGTGACAAACGCAGCGAGAATAAAGGGCCGGCCGTAAAAATCGCTTATGATGCCACCGGCAATCCCACAAAAGCGGCGCAGGGTTTTGCACGCGGACAAGGCGTTGAGGCAGCTCAATTGATTGTAAAAGACGGATATGTCTATGCGCTGGTTGAAGAAATCGGTCGTGAAGTTCGGACATTGCTCCCGGAGTTGCTTGGTGATCTGATCCATGCCCTCAATTTTCCCAAAACGATGCATTGGGCCAATCTTGATATGAAGTTTGTCCGTCCTATTCGCTGGTTGCTGGCACTTTACGGAACGGAAATCATTCCCTTCACCGTTGCAACGGTTTCATCAGCCAACATTACCTGCGGGCACAGGTTTTTAGGACAAAATAATATTATTGTAACCGGTGTGGAAGATTATATTGAAAAATTGCGCGCCAGTTCCGTGATTGTTGATCAGACAGAACGTCGTCAAATGATTCGCGAACAGATTGAAAAATTAGCCAAAGAACAGGGCGGCGCAGCAGATATTGATGCTGATTTGCTGGAAGAAGTAGTTTATTTGGTAGAGTATCCAACTGCTTTATGCGGTCGGTTTGAAGAAAAATATCTGGCATTGCCCAAAGAGGCGATTATTACGCCGATGCGCGAACATCAGCGTTATTTTCCTGTTCTGAATGAAAATGGCGCTCTGTTGCCTTTGTTTATTACTGTCCGCAATGGAGGCAGTGAACATTTGGATATCGTTCGTCATGGTAATGAACGGGTTTTGCGAGCCCGCTTGGCGGATGCCCGCTTTTTCTTTGAAGAGGACCGAAAATTGCCTCTGGCTTCGCGAGTGGATAAATTGAAGACGATCGTGTTTCAGGAAGGTCTTGGCACGCTGTACGATAAAACTGTCCGGTTGCAGTGGATGGCGGAAATGGTAGCGTTTGAGGCCGGTGAAGACAAAAAAGTATTGCCGGTGATCAAGCGTGCAGCGCATCTGGCAAAGGCGGATTTGGTTACGGGAATGGTTTGTGAATTCACCGAACTGCAAGGGGTTATGGGACGGGAATATGCTCTTTGTGACGGTGAAAATGCAGCAGTGGCGGAAGCGATTTTCGAGCATTATCTTCCTCGTTTTGCCGGCGATGTCTTGCCGGGTGCGGCGGCAGGAAGGATCATAGGAATTGCCGATAAACTGGATAATATTACTGCCACCATCAGCAGAGGACTGATGCCGACCGGGTCTCAGGATCCCTATGCATTGCGACGGCAAGCTTTGGGCATTATCAATATTTTAATTTCAGCGGGCTATTATGTCTCATTAGCCGCTTTAATTAACCATATGATTGACTTGCTTGGCATAAAAGAAACAGACCGGAAAGAAAAATTATTGGTGGATATTTTGGACTTTTTCCGTTTGCGGATCAAAAACGTTCTGGCCGAACATAACGTACGGTACGATATTGTCGATGCTGTAATGGCGGCAGGTTCAGACGATCCATTGGATACTTGGCAACGGGCTGCTGCGATGTCTTCAGATGCAGGCCAGCAAGCAACAGAAAAGGCGGTTCGTGCATTTACAAGAGCTGGGAATCTGGCAAAAAACTGTACTACGGAAAAAATCGAACCGTCTTTATTCGCTGTTGAGGCCGAACATGCGCTGTACAATGCATATTGTGACGCCAACGCTTCGATCCAAACTAAATTGGCAAGCCATGATTATGTTGGCATTTTGCAGGATATGGCGGAGCTTGCCGCGCCTATTGATCTGTTTTTTACTGCCGTGATGGTAATGGTTGAAGATGTTGATGTACGCAATAATCGTCTGGCATTATTAAAAGCGATTACGAACTTGGCCGTGCAGACGGCTGATTTCAGTAAAATTGTGACGGTATAATTTTTCGTAAAGGGTTTTGCCTGACAATGGAGTATAGTTATGGTAGACTGGTAAATACTTTCATTCGTTGCATTGTCAAAAAAAGGGGGTGGCGTCCATCACATTAACATTACGACAGGAAAAGATTGTCGAAATCGTGCGCGCTTCCGGCCCTATTACCGCAGAACAGATTGCTGACCGGCTGCAGGTGACTAGGGCGGCTTTGCGTTCAGATCTTGCAATTCTAGTGATGTATGGTATTTTGGATGCCCGGCCTAAGGTCGGATATTTCTATACCGGTAAAAATACGCTTGGTATATTGGCAGAGGAAATAAAGCGTGTCAAGGTCAGGGATGTTCAATCGGTGCCGGTTGTTGTTCCGGATGATGCAAGTGCTTATGATGCCATTGTAACAATGTTTTTGGAAGATGTTGGAAGCGTTTTTGTGGTAGAAGCCGGGGGAATTTTGATTGGCGTTGTTTCCCGTAAAGATTTATTGAAAGTTTGCATGGGGAATAGTAATTTGCAAAAAGTTCCGGTGAAAGTCCTGATGACTGCCTCACCCAAAATTGTAGTGACTACGCCTGATGAATCTATTTTAACCGCTGCCCGGAAAATTATTGATTATGAAGTGGATAGCTTGCCGGTTGTTCGGGCAACTGATGGCAGTTCAGGGAAAGTTTATGAGGTTATCGGGCGCCTTACGAAAACGAATCTGACTAGGCTGTTAGTTGATTTTGGTCAGGGGAAAAGGGGGTAACTAGCATGGCTTCATTATCGATCATCTATGCTTTATCTGACTCAATTGGTGAAACTGCTGAAATGGTGGCGCGAGCCACTGCAAGCCAATTTGATTCTAACGAGATTGATATCATCCGTATCCCATATATTAACTCGATAGATCAGATAGCGGAAACGGTTACCGAGGCGGCAAAACATACTTGTATTATTTGTCATACTTTGGTGTCGCCGCATTTGCGGGAGGCTTTGTTAGAATATGCTTCTAAGCATAATATTGTGACAGTGGACATCATGGGGCCGATGATCAAGGCGGTTCAAAAGCTGTCCTCCAAGGAACCAAAATTAAAACCGGGGTTAATACATAAGTTGGACCAGGAGTATTTCAAAAGAGTAGAAGCGGTTGAATTTGCAGTAAAATATGATGACGGAAAAAATCCATGGGGCTTGCTGAAAGCGGATATTGTGCTTATTGGCGTGTCCCGTACATCTAAAACGCCGCTTAGCATGTATTTGGCACATAAAAAATTAAAAGTTGCCAATGTACCGCTTGTTCCAGAGGTTCCGCCCCCGGAAGAATTATTTTCCGTTCCACCTGAAAAAATTGTCGGATTAGTCATTGATCAATTTAAGTTAAATGAGATTCGTGCTGAGCGCTTAAAAACATTGGGTTTGGCTCCCAACGCAAGTTATGCTAATCTGGATCGGATTACGGAAGAAATGGAATATGCAAAAAAAATTATCCGTAAATTAGGTTGTCAGGTTGTTGATGTGTCGAATAAAGCGATTGAAGAAACTGCTAATAAAATTCTTGAGATTTCCAGTAAAAACAGAAAATGACTAAAAGAAAAACGCCGTCCATTTGATGGAGGCGTTTTTAGTTGTTGCACTTTAGTGCGTTTTAGCTTGCTTGCAAGGTAAAACAAATAAACCACTTGCTCTGCAAGTGGAATGGAATCGCTTTAGCTATAAGGAAAAACCTCCCATGTTATACTGAAATCGGTTAGC